>Ga0268357_100124_pt1 | contig 138231 bp, 129 predicted proteins | sample BioMet10_FD_192466 | JGI IMG/M metagenome (GOLD analysis project Ga0268357, IMG submission 192466) | Sewage microbial communities from Oakland, California, United States - Biofuel 10 (Illumina Assembly) | ecosystem: Engineered > Wastewater > Sewage > Unclassified | place: USA: California...
TTTTGTATGCCTCCGGCGGCCAGGCCCCATTCGGGGTTCAGACGCGTCCCCTGGACCCTGCGAATGGGGCGGCACGACGTTCCCCCCTATCGGGGTCCCAAGGGGCATGGCCCCTTGGCCTGCGGAGCACGAGTCTCAAACCACCACGTTGCGGCGCATCAGGCCGCGGGGATGTCCTTGGGCAGGCCGGGCTTGGCGGCGGCCGCGCGGGCCAGCTCGTCGCAGCGTTCGTTTTCCGTGTGGCCGGCGTGGCCGCGTACCCAGCGCCAGCTGACCTCGTGGGCCTGGATGAGCGCGTCCAGCCGTCGCCAGAGGTCCTGGTTCTTCACCGGCTGCTTGGCCGCGGTCTTCCAGCCGTTTTTCTTCCAACCGACCAGCCAGCGGTCGGTGAAGGCCTTTTTCACGTACTGCGAGTCCGTGACGAGCTCCACGGCGCTTTTGACCTTGAGGGTCTCCAGGCCGGCGATGGCGGCCATGAGCTCCATGCGGTTGTTGGTGGTGCCGGCGTAGCCCTGGGAGAGCTCCAGGCGGTGGTCCCCGGCGAGGAGGATGGCGGCGTAGCCGCCGGGGCCGGGGTTCCCGAGGCACGAGCCGTCGGTGTAGATGGTGACGCGGGGCAGTTCGCTCACTTGCCGTCCTTGGTGTCGGTGGTGTTTCCTGCGGCGGCGGCCGGCTCCGCATTGATCGCCGCGAGGCGGTTTCGGATCAGGTCGAGGGCCAGCAGCAGTCCCTGGTGCCAGTCGCGGCCGGGCCCGAAGTGGAAGGGGAAGTGCTCGGTCTCCAGCTCCTTGGCGAAGTCCGGGCCCAGCGCCCGCGCCACCAGCGGCGGCAGCTGCACCACGGCGGTCTTGGATTCGAGGGACAGGCCCACGTACAGGGTCTTGCCGTCGGCCGCGGGCGGCGAGAGCACGCCTTGGGCCACCTGCACCCGGGCCTCCAGCCCGTAGTCGCGGCGCATGGCCGTGATGAAGTCCTGCACGTGGGCGCGCTCGTCCTTGGTCAGGGTTCGGGTCTCGTCGGACAGGCCGAGGCGCGCGTTGATGTCCTCCATCCTGCGCTCGCTGTGCTTCCAGAAGGCCAGGACCACGCCGCCAATCACGAGCAGCAGCGCCAGAAAGCGCAGCAGGAATTCCCACGGGGTGTCCGCACGTACGGAAAACAGCGCCATGATTCCTCCGCTGGCGCCTGTGTACCCGGCGGCGCAGGGCATGGCAAGGCTTGCGGCCGCGGGGCGCTGCTGGGGCTTGCCGGGGCCGGGCCGATGGGCTATCTGATGCTATCCGTGCCGCGCGGCGAACATCGTTGCGCGGCGTCACGCCAAGGAGCAAACATGCAGCGGAAGGTCCTGCTCGCCGTGCTGGCGGCGCTGGCGCTCACGTGCGGCTGCGCCAAGAACGACCCGAATCTGGCGGTGCGTTCGCTCGGCGAATACGCCCGCCCCGCGGGCGACTATACCCTGAGCCTGAAGACGTACGGCCTCGACGCGGACGGCCACGCCCAACTCGTCGGCGAGGGCGACGCCTCGCTTGCGGGCTTCGTGACGCGCACCCTGGCCGCCAAGGGCTACACGCTGAAGTCCGGCGGTCCGGCCGGCTTCGGCCTGGAGGTCCATCTCGTCTGCGGCGACATGCGCACCGCGAGCCTGAATTTCCTGGACGAGGGCCTGCCCCTGCCGGCCCAGGCCGTGCCCGGTTATCTGGAGCAGGTGCACTTCTGGCTGCCGGACAATCTGGCCGGATCCATCCAGCCGCTCCAGGCCCAGGACGCCCGCGACCGCCGCGAGGGCCGGCCTTCCCGCGGGGATTTCCACAGCAACGCGCGTCAGGCCGAGGCCGCGCCCAGCGGCACCTCCGCCGGCGGCCAGCAGCCCGACCGCTGCCAGGGCCGCGTGCTCGTGGTCCTGAATCCCGCCGGCCAGGGCCCGGTGCGCCAGGTCTTCGCGGGCCGCGCCGCCACGCAGGACTGCGCCTACGCCAAGGGCTGCCCGGTGGACGCCTGCCGCACCGCCCTGGAGCAGGCCCTGGTGGATCTCCTGGAGCGCCGGATGTAGCGTCCGGCCTCGGCAACAAGCCTTTCGGGCCGCCTCCCGCGTTGGGGGGCGGCCTTTTTTGCGCCCTTGCGCCCCCCTCTGGCGCGGCGGCGGGCAAGGCGTTATGCTGGCTGCAAACGCAACCGGGAGGTTGGCATGAACCGCAGGGAATTCTTCACCGTGGCCGGGACGGTCGCCGCCGGCCTGGGCATCGGGGCCGGGGCCTACGCCGCGCAGCCGGCGGATGGACAGGGGGCGAAAAGCCTGGAGCAGGCCCTGCGCGACCGCCACAGCGGCCGCGAATACGCCCCGCGCGACCTGCCCGAGGCGCTGCTGCTGCGGCTGCTCTGGGCGGCCTGGGGCGTGAACCGGGCGGATTCCGGCAAGCGCACCGCGCCCTCGGCCATGAACCGCCAGGAGGTCTCGGTCTACGCGGCGCGCCGGGACGGCCTGTTCCTTTACGACGCCAAGGCGGCGGCCCTGCGCAAAATCCTCGCCGCGGACCTGCGCGCGGCCACGGGTCGGCAGTCCTACGTGGCCACCGCCCCGGTGAACCTCGTCTACGTGGCGGACATGGACCGCGCGGCCGGCGGCTCGCCGGAGGACAAGCTGCTCATCGCCGGGCTGGACACGGGCTTCATCGCCCAGAACGTCTATCTCTTCTGCGCGGCCGAGGGGCTGGCCACGGTGGCCCGCACCGGCCTGGACGCCGAGGGGCTGCGCAAGGCCATGGGCCTGCCCGGCCGCGACCGCGTGATCATGGCCCAGTGCGTGGGCTATCCCAAGGCCTAGCGTGCGCAGCATCGGGCGCTACGCGGTGCTCGGCCTGCTTGGCCGGGGCGGCATGGGGGCGGTGTACAAGGCCGTTTTGCCGCGCGTCGGCCGCGTGGTGGCGCTGAAGCTGCTGAAGCCCTCGGAGCAGCTCGCCGCCACGGCCGATCCCGACGTGCTGCGCCGGGCCTTCCTGCGCGAGGCCGCGCTCATGGCGCGCATCCGCCACCCCGGCGTGGCCCAGGTGCTCGATCTGGACGAGGACGCCGCGGGCCGGCCCTTCTACGTCATGGAGTACTATTGCGCCAATCTCGGCGCGCAGCTGGGCGAAAGCTACCGCGTGGAGGAGCCCACGCGACGGCTGGGCGTGGCGCGCTCGCTCTCGCTGGTCCGGCAGCTGGCCGGGGCCCTGGCGCGGCTGCACGCCGAGGGCATCCTGCATCGCGACGTGAAGCCCTACAACCTCATGCTGGCCGACCTGCCCCCGGACTGGACGCCCGGTCCGGACGGAGCGGGGGGCCAAGGCGGCGACGCGGCCAAGCTCATCGACTTCGGCCTTTCGCGTCTGCGCGGGGAGCGCGCCGCTGGTCCGGGCAGGGGGGCCGTGGCCGGTTCGCCCTATTATTGCGCCCCGGAGCAGGAGCGCGACCCCGAAGCGGCGGACGAGCGCGCCGACGTGTTCTCCGCCGGGGTCACGCTGTTCCGCTGTCTCACCGGCCGGCTGCCGCAGGAGGGCCTTGCCGCCAGCCGCCTGCGCGCAGGGCTGGACGGGCGCTTCGACGACTTTTTCGCCCGCTGCTGCGCCGGCGATCCGGCGCGGCGGCCGGCCTCGGCCCGGGCGCTCCTGGCCGAGCTGGACGACTTGGCCGGCCACTGGGAGGCCCTGCGCGCCGCCGCGTGCGCCCTGCCGCCGGAACCGTCGGCCTTGGCGTCGTCGTCGGGCGGCCGGCCGCAGTCCCCGCCCCGTTCGACGCCGCTGCGCCAGCCGCTCAAGGGTGCGCGCGCGGCCTTCGGCCTCGACGCCCTGTGGCGGCCCAGGCCCCTGCCGCCGGAACGGCTGCGGGATCGCGGCGACGGCACGGTCGGCGATCCCGCCACGGGCCTCGTGTGGGAGCGGGGCGGCAGCCCCTACGCCCTGCCGTTCGCCGCGGCGCGCGAATACGCCGCGCGTCTGGCCGCGGAGCGCTTCGCCGGACTGTCCGGCTGGCGGCTGCCCACGGCCGCGGAGCTGTGCACGCTGCTCACGCCCGAGCCGGACCCGCGGCGGCTGTGCCTGCCGCCGGTGTTTGACGCGGCGCAGCGCCGCCTCTGGAGCGCGGACCGCAAGAGCTTCGCCGCGGCCTGGTACGCCGACGCGGAGCAGGGCTTCCTCTGGTGGCAGGATCTGACCTGCGCGTTCTTTGTGCGCTGCGTGGCGCGCGCGGAGTAGGGCGGCCTCGCGCCGTACGTGACAATCTTGCCACGTCGGGCCCGGAATTGGGCCGGCGGAGCATCCGGTCTTTCCGCCAGAAACACAGCACTCCGAAAATGCAGGAATTATTGGAGCGGTGCGCCGCCGCCGCGGGGACGTGTATTGGGCCCTGGGACGGATATCCGGCGTGGGTGGGGCCGTCAGCTGGGCCTGCGTATTAATTTGGGTAGTTATTCCGAGCAATTGCGTATTCATTCGGCGGGCACGGGCCTTGCTTTCCCGACATCCGGGGATTTATCTCCAGTCAGGAGGCAGGCCAATGACGCCACTGGATCAACACGCGAAGCAGCGCGGCACGCTGGCCATCGCCGGCATGGCCCATGCGCTGCATGACGGCTACACGGACATGATCTACGTCATGCTGCCGGTGTGGCAGACCGAATTCGCCCTGGGCTACGGCTTCCTGGCCCTGCTGCGCGGACTGTACGCCGGGACCATGGCCGGGCTGCAGGTTTTCGCCGGCGGGCTGGCCAAACGTTTCGGCGGCCCGGCGGTCCTGGCCGTGGGCACGGCCGTGGCCGCCTGCGGCTACGTCGTGGCGGGCTTCTCCACCGGCTTAACCGGCCTGCTGGCGGCCCTGATGCTGGCCGGCTCCGGTTCGAGCACGCAGCATCCCATCGCCTCGGCGGCGGTGTCGCGGGCGTATGGCGACAAGGCCCGCGGTCCCCTGGGCGTGTACAACTTCGGCGGCGACCTGGGCAAGGCGGGCCTGCCCGCGGGCATGTCGCTGCTGCTCATCCTGATGCCCTGGCGGCATGCGGTGTGGATCATCGCCGCGCTGGGCGCAGTGGCCGCGCTGGTCATCGCGGTGGTGCTGCCCCGCGTCACCGACGGCGCGGCGGCCGCCAAGACCCGCGCCCCGGCCAAGGGCAGCGGACGCGGCGGCTTCCCCCTGCTGCTGGCCATCGGCATTCTCGACAGCGGCGTCCGCATGGGCCTGCTGACCTTCCTGCCGTTTTTGCTCAAGGCCAAGGGCGCGACCCTGCCGGTCATCGGCCTGGGCCTGGCCCTGGTGTTCATCGGCGGCGCGGCGGGCAAGTTCACCTGCGGCTGGCTGGGCGAGCGCATCGGGGTGCTGAAGACCGTGCTGGCCACCGAGGGCGGCACCGCGGCGGGCATCCTGCTGGTCATCGTTTTACCGCTGGTTCCGGCCCTGATCGCCCTGCCCTTCCTGGGCGTGATGCTCAACGGCACGTCCTCGGTGCTTTACGGCACGGTGCCGGAGCTGACGACCTCGGACAACGCCGAACGGGCCTTCGCCTTCTTCTACACCGGCACCATCGGCTCGGGCGCGGTGTCGCCCGTGCTGTTCGGCCTGCTGGGCGACGCGGCCGGTCCGGTCTGGGCCACGGTGGCCACCGCCGCGGCGGCGCTGGTCACGTTCCCGCTGGCCCTGGCCCTGGCCCCGCGGCTGCCCAGGGAGCCGGCCTGCCGCAGCTGAGCCCCGCGGCCGGTCAGCGGAGCGAGAAGTCGACCCGGCCGCCGGCGGGCACGCCCTTGGGCGACTCGCCGCCGACGCGTGGCCCCAGGAGGAACACCCGGGCCTGCTCCACGCCGCCCTTCTCCACCAGCCAGGCCTGGGTCGCGATGCCGCGATCCTGGGCCAGGCGCTCCAGATCCTCCGGCCGGACCTGGATGTTCTGCAGCAGCAGGGCCTCCATCGCCTCGACGGGCAGGGTCTTGGCGATGCCGATGAGGTTGCGCGGCTTCTTGATGTCCGCGGCCTTGTACACCCGCGTCAGGTAGGTCGGGTATTCCTCGGCGCTCACGACGATTTCGTCCACGCCGCCGCTGGCCTTGCCCCGGCGCGCCAGCTCGGTGGCCTTCTGGGCCTTCACGCGGCGGTCCAGGATGGCCCGCTTGAGGCCCTCGGTCTCCAGCTGCGGGTCGGCGTGGCCGGCCAGCTCCAGCTTGAGCCTGGGCCTGTCGCGCAGGGCCTTGGCCAGGGAGGAGAGCGCCTTTTCCGCCTCCGGGGTGAAGCCGGTCCGCCCCGGCTCGAAGGCCACGGAGGAGAGGTCCTCGCCGCCGCCGAAGAGCGAGGCCAGCAGCCGGAAGGGCGAGGTGGCGGCCTTGACCAGCAGGTTCATGATCACCTTGACGATGACCCCGCCCAGGCTGAACTTCGGATCGTCGAGGGAGCCCTCGATGGGCAGGTTGATGTCGATCTCCCCGCGCGAGTTGGACAGCAGGGCCACCACGAGATTGACCGGGATGTTCATGGCGTCCGGGCTGTTGACCTTCTTGCCGAAGGTCAGCTGGTCCAGGAAGACCTGGTTTTCCGCCTTGAGCGCGCCCTTGTCCACGTGGTAGCGCAGGTCCACGGAGAGCTTGCCCTTCTCGATGGCGTAGCCCACGTAGCGGCCGGAGTAGGGGCTGAAGTTGGCCATTTCGATGCCCCTGGCCTTGGCCTGGATGTCCAGGCTGAGCGGCTTGGCCAGCGGGTCCATCTTGCCGGTGATCTCCAGCGGGCCGGTGCGGTCGACCTTGCCGCGGATGGCCACGTCGGTGGCCGAGCCGGCCTTGACCGGGCCGATGTACCCGGCCAGGTCCGTGAGGTTGGCCGTGTAGTTGGGCCGGACGAAGCGGTCGTTGAACACGATGTCGCCGCCGCTCAGGTTGATGCGGCCGATGCGGATCTGCGGTCCGGGCGCGGCTGCGGGCTGGCCGGGGGCGTCCTTGGCGGCCTGGACCTTCGGGGCCTCCGCGGCGGCCGGCTTCGCCGCCGGCGCGGCCTCGTCCTTGCGCACCAGATTCTGCACGTTGAGGCTGCCCTCGGGCGTGAGCAGCAGCCGGGCGAAGAAATTGGCCAGGCTGACCTCGCGCACGGCCAGGCGCGGCGGGGCGGAGCCGGCGTCCAGGCCGGCGATGCGCAGGCTGCGCCAGCGCACGAGATCAATGGAGTTGAGCTTGTCCAGCACGTTCAGATCGATGAGGGCCACGTCGCCGGTGAAGGCGGCGTCCTTGCCGTCGTAGCGCAGGCGGCCCTTGGCCGAGAACTCGCCGCGGGTGAGCAGCGCGTTGAGGTTCTGCGTGGCCCAGCCCTGCAGCGCCACCAGATCCACGTGCGCCAGATTGAGGGTCAGGTCCGCGCCGAGGGGCTCCAGGCGCAGCGAGCCCTGGGCCGCCATGCGCCCCCGCTCGTTGACGAGGGTCGCAAAGTCGAGCTTGGACGGGGCCGCGCCGGGCGTCGAGGCCAGACCTTCCAGAACGAGGCGCAGGCCGTGGGCGTCGAACTGGCGCGCCCGCCGGCCCAGGCTTTCGTCGGCGAAGCGCAGGCCGCCGTCCTTGACCTCCACGCGGGCCACGCTCCAGGTCCAGGGCGCGGGCCCCTTGGCCGCCGCCGCCTTGGCCGTCTTGGCCGGTTTGGCGGCGCCGGCCTTGGCGGCCGGAGCCTTCGGCGGGGCGGCCTTGCCCTTGGCGGGCGCGGCGAAATCGCCGGCCAGCCGCTGGAGGTCCACGCCGCCGTCGGCCAGGCGGCGCGCGGCGACGGCGGGCCCGGCGAGCGTGATTTCGGCCACCGCGGCCTTGCGTTCGGCCTGGTTCACCGTGACGCCCTTGATGTCGAGGCCGGCGAAGCCGAGCAGGGGCTGGCCGCCGCGCCGGGCCAGGGAGAAGCCGGTCAGCGCCAGGGACGCGCGCACCGTGCCGGCCAGGGAGGCCTCCTCCAGGGTCAGCTCGGCCTTTTCCAGCCGGACCCGGGCCTCGCCCCTGGCCGCGCCGGACGCGGCCACGCCGCGCAGGGCCGCCTTGCCGCTGAGCAGCACCTGCGGCGACTGGCCCTGGGGCCGGGCGAAGCGGATCGTCAGGTCGGCGTCCAGGCGGGCGGAGTTCAGCCGCGCCGGCAGGTCCGCCGGCAGGTACGCGGCGGCGTTCATGAGGTCGAAATCCGCGATGTTGAACTCGACGGTGGCGTCCTGGCCGGGGGCGAAGGGCCGGACCTTGCCGCCGAGAGAGATCTGCGCGCCGTTGAGCCGGGCGGAGAAGCTCGGCTGGACGTAGCTTTCCACCGTGCCGGGCGTGTTGGCGATGAAGGGCACGCCGAGGCTCAGCTCGGTCACGCGCTGGACGCCGCCGCCCGCGCGGTCCTCGAAGACCACGCTGCCGCCGCTGATGCTGATGTTGGAGACGGAGAACTGCGGCGTCGGACTGGCGGGCTTTTCCGGCTCCTGCGCGAAGCGGTCCAGGATGTCCGAGAAGTTGAAGCGGCCGTCGGCCTGGCGCTCCACGCGCACGCGCGGGCCTTCCAGGCGCAGCTCGCTGACGATGGGCGTGGCGCGGAACAGCGTCGCGGCGGAGACGTTGACGAAGAGCCTGTCGAAGCCCAGGAATTCGCGCTCGGTGCCGTTGTCCGCGCGTTCGGCGATGGAGAAGCCGCGCACCGTGACGGACAGGGCGTAGGGCGAAACCTCGATGGCCTCGACGCGCACCGTCCGGCCGAGCTGCTCGGACAGCAGGGTTTCGAGCTTGGCCTTGGCGAAACCCGGCAGCCAGAAATAGCCCAGGGCCCCGAACGCCAGGAACAGCGCCGCGAGGATGCCCGCCGTCCAGCGCACGGCCCGGTGTTTCACGAACGCCGCCGCCCGGCCTGCCGCCGCCGTCTTCCCTTCGCCTTCCCGTTCCATGCCGCACCCGCCCGGTTTGTTGTCCTGGCCCGAATACCACTTTATCCATGCTGAACATGTTGCATGCGGCCGTGAGAGTCAAGCCTTGCGGGGCCTTGGCCGCGAGGGCGGGGGGCCTGCGGCCGCGCCGTGCGGGCGGGCGGCGGCCAAAGCAAAGGGCGCCGGCGCGGGATTCGTAATCCGCGCGCAGCGCCCTGGAAGGAGGGTGAACTGAACCGGAAAGGCGTTGCCACCGGGTGATTTTGAGTTTATTTGAGCGATACTGTAAATGGAATAGTATTTTACGCGAAGAGTGTTTCCCTTGTGAATGGTTTACGTGAAATTAGCTGGTATCCCATTAATGCCGCGTAGATGGAAGTAGTACATGCGCAGGATCGCTATAATCGGTGGTATATATAAAAGCATGAAGACTTATCTTTTGCTTTTACCGTTAATTCTTATTGGTAATGCATATGCCGATGACTTGCGTTGTACGGAAGATGTATCAGGCAAATATGCTGGGCCTATGTTTGATGCAATGGCGCAGATTGAATCTGGGAAGTATGGTACAGTCATATCGGCGCTGAATGAGTCCGGTGTCTACAGAATGGCGCTTTTTGCAAGGCTTCATAAGAAACGGAATGGAGAAGCCACTGTTATTGCTTTAAAGAGAGAAGTTCCACTGAAAACCATAATGGGTACACCTAAACCCTTTGACCAGCGTGGAGACTTGAGCGATTCCTTTGTAAGACAGACCATGGATCGTCTAAACGACAAAAATTATCAGTTTATTGGTGAAATACTATTTGCCCATGCGGACAAGAGTCATGGAGAACAAACGGCAACTGGCGAGCGTTATGTTTCGCCAAGTGGTGAGAATGTAATCAAGTTTTTTACTGCTCTTGAGAATTTAAATATTCCGGTAATGGCCCACTGGGAGGTGTACGATTGGAATCGGGATTGGCCTGAATTCCATGCACTCTATTCACGTTTTCCGAAAATCATATTTATTTGGCCACATGCCGGATTTGCCTCTGCAGAGCAAGTTGGCACCGTATTGTCATCTCATGGCAATGTTATGATAACATTATCAAAAAAAGAAAAAGATCAGCAAGCGTTATCCAGTGAAGAAAAGGAAATCATGCTCGGAGAATCAATTGTTGATAACTGCGGGCGACTGCTTCCGGAATGGCGTAAGCTTATTGAAATGTATCCTGAACGGTTCATGTTTGCGACCGATGCGCATAAAGATTTTAGATGGAAAAAATATGCAAAGGTTGTGGAACAATGGCGCGGCATACTTGGACAGTTACCTGCCCCAGTCGCTCAAGCGTTGGCATGGCGTAACGCTGAACGAGTTTATGGTGCGCCGCATTAGCTATATATTTTGAAGTCGTTGGGCGCACATTTGTTATGTAGAAGATGATAATTGTGAATTGTGTTTTTAGATTTACGTGTGGTTCACGGAGTAGCTGGACGGCAAGATTGGTGAAGGGTGATAGAGTTCTGTTCTTATGAGGTCTCTTGGTTTAAGTTGTATAGGTATCTCTATCCCCAATGGGGCCGACGCAAGTACACCTTCCGACTTCACATGGCTTCATGAACGCTGCGGGCACCTCCCATGCCGTTGTGATTCGGGGCGGTTGGGTGTGGCCGCCGGGCTATTATTCGGAACCAAGGCCACAACGGCCAGGAACGCGCGGGCGACCTGGCTGGGGCGCTGAATGGGCGCGTTCACGTAATCTTCGAGGATGGCGTTGATGGACCTCGGCCGCGCACTGGGAGTGGTCGCGGCGCAGGCCGTAGGCGCTTCCCGGTGGCGGTGTTGGACCGTGCGGCGGGCCGCGGATCATGTCCACGTGCTGCCGCACGTTGACCGCGTTCACGGGAGAGTTGGACAGTTCGGCCAGGACGGCCTGTTCCGCCTTCAGGTGTGCGACGGGATGTGGCCCGCTCATACATACGCTGGATTCCGGCTTGCGTATGCCGGAATAGGGGACAGCTGGGGGCCAGAACGCGGAGCGGCAACAAAAAAGCCCTCGCGCCTGGAATCATGGACTCCACGTAAGGGCTTGGTTTTGTTTTGGTGGGAGGGGGAATCGATTCGGCTATCTAACTATCTGCAAGTACAGTTGTTATTGAAATGTCATTTTTGCTGTTACCCCCAAAGTTACCCCCGGCCGTGTGAGGCTGCCCCCCTCTTCAGCCCTCAAGCAAGACTAAAGCTGCGTCCACTCCTCAGGCAATGGCACAGGCTTGCCGCCTCTTTTGAACATGTCGGCAACGTACTCAAAGGCGGCCGCCAAATTCTTTGCCGTACAAAGCTGAGTCGTTTCCCCTTTGTCCGTCAGGGTGACTCGCACGCAGCTCGGCAGTTCCACGAGGTCAATCTCAAACTTTTTAGCTTTGTCCACGTATGTATAGGTGCTCATCGTTCCCCCAGGTCTGGCACGGCCCGTTAAACCAAATGGTACACTCCCCCCTGCCCCACCCGCACAATCCCACTGCGCGGCCCGCGTCTCCAGCATTTCCTGGACGCGGGTGCGTGGCGCGCGGGCATAGGCGCTGGCCGTTCGGCATAGGTCCGGCGAGCTTGTGCAGGGGTGACGTTGCTCCCTCTGAATGCTTAGACCTGGGCTATCTTCCCCAGTATTTGCCGCCCCACGTCCCGTCCGTGGTCGTCAACTTTCACGGCCATGAGGAACAGGGCCTTGCCGCCGCTCTTCGCTTCCCAAAGCGCGCCGATGTTCTGCTTTTCTTGTGCCTCATCGGCGCTGGCAAGGTGTGCCCCCTTGTATTCCACCACGAGAATGCGTCCGTCCGTAAGCCTAGCCACAAAGTCCGGGTAGAACTTGTCTTTTGAGGTCGGCAAACTGAATGCGCCTTTCTGCCGGTCCACATTGCGCACCCACCATTCGAGTTGCGGGGTCATGTCCAAGGCCACGGCGCACTCGTATTCTTCACCCTTGGTGTCTAGGCCTCGGACCTGGGGATAGAAGTGTTTTTTGAAACGGTAGCTGCTGTTACAGGCCGGGATGCCTTCCGCATAGCCCGAGGCGGGGAATTCATGGCCGTAGTCGAAACTCGTCTGCACCTTGGCGTCCGGCGCAAAGAGCAGAAGCTGATAGCCTTCCTTGAGCCCCTTCTCACGTAGGCGAATGAGCTTGGCCTTCAGGGCCGCTGCAAGTCCGTACTTGGCCCGGCAGAGAGTGGGCAGCGGGATGGTGTTGCGGTCCAAAAGCGACTTCACGCAACGGCGGCAGAACTCCAGCATGTCTTCGTGGCGAACATCCGGGCGCTGACACTGTCGGTCCAGCCAGCGGGAAAGCTCAAGCCCCGTCCACTCCGTTGCCGTGGCCAGTAAGGAAAGCTGCACCTGAGCATCCGCCAGCTCATAGCGCATCCTCTCCCCGTCCAGATCAAAGCGGAAGGTATGGGCCGTTTCGTCATAGTCGAATTCCCCCGGCTCCATACTCACAGGGTGCTTGAGCGGATTCCAGTCTGTCGCCAGAAGAATAGTTTCTTGCTCGGGCTGCTCCAGCGAGCCCCAAAGCTCAAGCATGAGCTGGGGCACGGTGAACCGCTTGCCCTTTTGCGAGGGCGAAGGCGGCAGAGAGGCCCGCACCCGCACCCGGTGGATCGCAACCTTACTGCGAATTTCATTTTCCTGCTTTGGGGCAGCCGCGATGATTATCGCTTCAACCTCTTTTGGCACCGTGCCCGCGCACTCGACCTGAAAAGTGCCGTCCGCGTTCTTCGTCACGGACACATATTGCCGGGCTTCTTCCGCCACGGCGCTTAGGTCCGGGGCCTTGGGCAGAGTCAGGATCAACGGCGTCAGTGCGGCTGGGGCTGCCCCCATAGCCCGCATGAGGGGCAGGGTTGAAAGGTCAACACCCGGAAGGGAAATTTCCACTTCCTGTACGTTATCTGCGGCCTCTCCCTCATCAAAGCCCATGTTCAAAAGCCGGGAGTACATCCCTTCGGCTGCGTCATAGAACGAAGGCGAAATGACGTGGGCGTATGCGTTGTTCAACTCGGGTATGCCCCGACGCTTTGCGTAGGGCATCCGCATGACACGCCCCAAGAGCTGTTCGACGTCCGTTGCGGACCGGATGTTCGCCACGGAGCAGAACACATAAGCAAAAGAGCAATCCCAGCCCTCTTTCAACGCCTCAATTGTGATGACGAAATTGACCGTGCATGTCTTGTCGAACAAGTTTATTTTGTCCAACTCGCGTTGCTCGCCAGTGGCAATGGCGATTTCATCCTCAGCAACGCCCTCATTCTCAATGAGGTGCGCTTTCACAACGTCAACGGTGCGCTCTTGGTTGCTCTTCTCCGCCTGAATAAGGACGATGGGCCGGATGTAGTTCTCCGTGTCGCCTGGGGCCAGTTCCGCCAGTTTCTTCCGGGTCTGCACAGCCCCGTTAATTGCCTGCGCCCAATCCGTATGAACCGTGAGCATGAAGGGCAGCTTGACCATTTCCTCGGCTTTGAGTTCCGAGGCGAACACGCGGAAGAGCACGTTGCTTTCCACTGGCGTTGCCGTCAGTTCAAGCACACAGGCGGGATTGATGCGCTGCATCATCTCGCCGGAAAGGTCGGACACGGCCTTGTGCGCTTCGTCCACGATGACCAGAGGCTGGAGCTGGTGTAGAATGTTCACGAAAGAATATTTGACCTTGCCGTGCTCATCCCGGTCCAGTCCGGGCGCGGTGTTGGGCAGGGCGGCAAAGTGCGGCTCAAAGTTTTCATTGTGGCCGTAAACTTTGCGCGCCTCTTTATTGCTCTCGGCAACGCGCAGGGTCTGCATGGTGCCCACGATGACGCAGACTTTTTCCTGAAAATCCTTGGGCCGGATGTTGGCCAGCTCGGAAATGTCGTACACAGCCACCCGGTCCAGGCCAAAGGCTGCGTCCAGGGCCTCGCGGTAGGGGTGCGAGTTCTGTTTGAGCGCTTCCACGGTCTGTTGCCGGATGGTGTTGGTGGGCACCAGCCAAAGCACGGTCGGAAAGTCCCGTTCTATGAAGGCGCTGCCTGCAATCTTCACACTATGCGCGGCCAAGAGCGTCTTGCCGCCACCCGTGGGCAGGCGCAGGCAGACATAGGGCACGTCGGTAAAGCTATCCCAGCGGTGCGCATACCTCTGCGGGCGCGTGTCCGTGGGGTTGGCCTTCACGAAGTGTTCAAAGGCTTCCTTGGGGCCAATGACGCGGGCAGAGGTGAGGTACTGTTCCAGGGCCTCAAGGGTGCGCTTCTGATATTCCTTCAGGGTGAACATGCGTGCGGTCCTCTAGCGGCCCTTTATGTCATAGGGGGTGTGTTTGAAGGTAATCTGCTTTTCCTTCAGCCGGGTTGCGCTGAAAAGGCAGCGTTCGCCATAGATGACTTTGGGGCCGTCGTGCGCGGGCAGACTCTCAAGGATTTTGGACGTGAGAACGTTGCCGCCGCCCACGCTCTTGTCTTTCAGAATGCCGTTGTACAGCAGGTAATAGGCCCTGCCTTCATGGATGCCCAAGAGCGGTGAATCCGGCGTGCCGGTCAACGGCGTCTTGGTTTCAGAAAACCAGACGTGCGCCCCAAGCTGGGCAAACTTGATGCCCTTGTGAATGCTCCCGTCTTCATCGAAAATGGGCTCTCCCAGGCGGTAAAAGCGGAAGCCGCCGCCGCCCTGCCAGTTCACGGCCTGGGATATGCCGCCTTGCTCCCCGTCAATGACCTTGCGCAGGCGCGGAACACAGTGCGTTATTGCATGTTCGCCTATTTCAATGCCAATGTAGCGGCGGCCCATCTTGTGGGCAACGGCGGCGGTTGTGCCAGAACCGAGGAAGGAGTCCAGCACAATGTCTTCGCTAGAATCGTTTGTAGATATCTGAACAATTCGTGAAATTAGACTCTCTGGCTTCGGCGTGTCAAAAACATCGTTTGAGTCAACATTTTCGAAAAGCCTTATTGTATGTTTTTTGGCATCATCATTTGTTCCGACTTCATCCGCGATCCATAGAGTCTGTGGCGTCAGCCCTCTGGTTGCACTTGACAAAAATTTTTTAACCCGAGGGACACTATTCCCATTAGCCCCAAACCAGATATTATTATTCGCTATTTCTGAGTCCATTTTTGTTTTTGTGTACAGCCAACAACGGCCAGCCGGGAGTTTGTGAACCTTCCCACTTGGAGCTACCAAATCATAAAACTGATCTGGAGTACCATGGCCAGCTTGTGCATTTGCAGAAATAGATTGCCACGCACCGCGATGGTCATTGTCTGGATTCTTATACCGCGAGATGACTTCTTGGCTTAACGCAAGTTCATTTCGTGACGTGGCGAACTTCTCATACGATTTTGAGTACAACAATATGTACTCATGGTTGCTTGAAAAAACTTTTCTATTCTCTCTCGTTGTGCGTTGTTGCCACACAATTGTTGTCACGAAATTTTTCCGACCAAAAACCTCATCCATAATTATTTTAAGGTAATGCGCTTCGTTGTCATCTATCGAAATCCAAATTGAACCATCTTCGGCCAGAAGCTCCCGCAGAATTTCCAGACGCGGGTACATCATCGACAGCCACTTGGTATGTTCCAAATTGTCGTCATAATGCTCAAAAGCGCTCTTCGTGTTGTATGGCGGGTCAATGTAGATGCACTTCACCGCGCCTGCGTAGTACGGGAGCAGGGCCTTCAGGGCGTCCAGGTTGTCGCCCTGAATGAGCATGTTGCCCGTGGTGGGGTCGCCATAAGAGTAATCGTCAACGGCCTCAAGCAGCCGATAGGGCGCGAGGCCGGAAAGCTTCAAGTCCGTTTCGCGGGTAAGCCAGTGCAGGATCGGCATGTGCTTGTCTCGGTTAGCGTGTGAGGGTTGCCCGGCCAGGGCCGGTACGGAATGGACTGTACAAAAAGCAGGGTTGGCTGGCTAGTGGGGATGCCTTTTGACCCTCATTTTTGGCGAAACTACACGCGAAAGAGCCGGGCCTGGGCTGCCCGCTGCCAGCTTTCCCTCCTACGCCTGGACTTCTTGCAACGTATTCCAAAGTGGGATATTCAATTGCCGTCGCGCCTTGAGAACCCCGGCCAATTGTGGGCCGGACCTGTCCTCAAGGCGTGGCACCTTAGACGCCTCGCTTCCGGTTCTCGGAGGCGGGCGTCTTGTTTTCCATAATTGGCCAGACCATATCGCGAAGGCTCGGATAACGCGCCACGGCGGCCATGAGCCCGGCGTTTTCCAGCTCGCGCACTTCGTGTGTAATGCCTTCGAAGGTGGCCCAACGCATCCACTTGGGCTTGGGCATGTACTGGTCCACCCCAGGCTCACCACCAAGGCGCTCACGGAGTTTGTTCGCCCTGCGAAAGCACCTGTCCGAATAGGTTTCCGCCTGGCTCCTGTATGCAAGGCCGTGGCACTTCCGGCACAGGAAGAGAACTCCTCCAAAGAGCTTGGCCACACGCCTGCCACACCTGGGGCAACGGAACCACGGCCGCGAGCCGCCGTAGTGACAAGGCGTGTGTTCAAGCCCCACCACCTGCGCCACGTCCTGCCAGTCCTCCCCATCTGCCCGCACCTTGAAGTGAAGCCGCAGGGCACCGGCAAGGGCCTGTAGGCTGATGCTTGACTTGTCCCCGCTGGTCCAGGTCCATGTCCAGAGACAGGACGCGCCGGGCTTGAGGAAGCCCCGCCGATGGACTTCGTGAACGCTCAAGCAAAGCATGTCCTCCGCCTTCTGCCGCCGACCAGAACGGCCGGAACCATATCCGCCCATGTTTTCCCCCTTGGTCGTCTTGGGATTTCCCGCACGCATCGCGCGCGCGTACTGGTCGGCAACCGCCGCCAGATTTTCCGAAATCAATAGGCCAACTGTAGCGTTGGTTGCATCTTGTCGGGCACGTCACCATGCGCGTGAAGCAGCGTTTTCTGGCGTTCCCGCTTCCGGCCAAGGCAAAGCACGAGGTCCGGCCAAGCTCTTCCGCACCACTGCGCAGCGGTCCGTGAGTTCGGCTAGGAGAAAGTCGCCCGTGGTGAGCGATCCGGCTTACCCCTCGCAGTCATACCCGCCAAAGGTGAAGGGCGTTTGTTCCCTGCCAGCGCGGACGATCTTTATTGCAGCCGCCCCCGGATGTAGCCCGCCAGTTCTGCAAGGCCGTCCCGCGCCGCCTGTGCGGCTTCCTGGGGCATTGTGGCGGGGGCGGTGAGGGTAAGCCCGCCCCCGGCGTCTTTCGTGAGCCCTACGCCGAAATATGAGGCAATGGCGTACAGGCAGGCATAGCGGCCGGCTGAGGTGCAGGTGTCGATAGGGACGGGGTCCGGCATGGGCCAGGGGAGGCCCGAAGGTCCTCCAAGCTCTTCCAATAGCCGCGCCTTATTCTGACGGGCGAAGGCCAGCACTTCGGCGGCCTGTCCTGGGGGGAGAGAAGCCAACCCCTCCAGCGTGAGCGCGTCACCTTCTGCCCAGACTCGCACGCCACGGGCTGCGATCCAGCCGGCGGCGCTCATATCGTCACCCGGTCCGGGTAAGATGGGAATTGCGGCGTCACCCTCGTTTCGCTGGGGACGCTGGGGACAGTGGGGACATCCTTGGTATTGCTCGTTTCCTCTTGTCCCCACTCTGCCCAATCGCCGCTGGGGACACTGGGGACGCTTGCCGGCAACGGGACAATAGCGGCCAGGGTGTCCCCAGTGTCCCCAGCGGGCAGTTTCATATCTGGGGACGGCCCAAGCCGTTGGGATTCTAGCGTGTCCCCAGCGTCCCCACCGTCCCCGCCCAAAATGGCGGCGCGCACAACATAGAAGCGCCCTGCGGGGGTGCGCAGCTTCTTTGTGAGGTGCGGGGGCTGCGCTTCCATAAGGCCACGGCGGACAAGCTCTCCCGCCAGCATTTTGTGATTGCAGCCGGCGCACACCTCGTGCCGGAACACTCCGGGAAACACCAAAAACACGGCCTCGCCATTCTCGCGGCGGCGGTACCCGACCCGATTGATGACGGGCCGGTGCTCTTTCGAGTCCAAGTCCTCAAAGCGGGATGCTCCGTGCGCCTGGAAAAAGTGCCGGACCTGCTCAAGCCCTGCCGTCACCTCTGCCGCTCCGATTCCACCGCGTTGATCAAGCCAGGCCCGGAAGCACGTTGCGGCAGCCCTGGCAGCCTCGCCAGCGGGCCAGGGGAGCACGCCAAGAGTCGCCCCAAGCTCGCCTGCGGCGGCCACCAGCGCGAAGCGCCCGCACACACGGAGCACCTGCCCGTCTGCGCCTTCGGGGCAGTGATCCCCCTCAAAGGCCCGCATGATCTCCCGCGCCCGTTGGGCCAATGCGTCGCGGTCCGCCGCCAAGGATTGCAGGAAGGCCCGGAGCGCGGTCCCGTAGTAATTGGCAGAGGCGTCTTTCAGTTGGCGGGCAAGGTGTCCCGCATTCACACAATCATGCAGGGATTCAAAAAGTCCGAGCCCGGCCCCTGCATCGGCGGGAATGTCCACCACGCGGACAGTCTGCCCGGCCTTGGCGCGCCCTCTGCCGTCTTCCGCCAGCTTGTCCGCAAGCGTCACTTCGCCAGTGGACAGGAAGAGCACGCGCCAAGTCTGCACCTTGCGCGCCTGGCCTTCCTTCCCAGCCCGGCCCTTGCCTTGGCCATTGGCGAGCATGTAGGCGATTTCGGAAACAACCTTGCTCCCGGCCTGCCCCATTTCGTCTAGGCACAAGAGCGCATCACAGTGGGCCGCCGCAATGCCTTCAAGGCCATTGTCCGTGGCCCGCCATTGCTTGATGAAGCCGCCCGGCCCGCCGCCGCACACGGACCCGGCCACGCGCAGCGCGGTTGTCTTGCCCAGGGAAGAGCCGCCCACAAGATGCAGGCCGCCGGATTCTGCCCCCGATTCTGCCCCCAGTGGTTCCAGAAGCGGGGCCGCAAGGGCGGCGGACACGGCCAGGGCAAGCCGGGAGTTGCCGACGCAGAGGCGCGCCACATGCCACCGCCATTCTTCAAGTGTCCCTTTCTGGTGGAATGGATTTTCACCGGGGAGGCCCTGCGGCACGATCTCTTCCCCGGCCTGATCTCCGTACACGGCGTCGGGCAATACAAAGGCCCTGCCATGCCAGCCGATCCGCTCCACACACCGGGCGAAGCCTTCCACCTTGGCCGTGCTCAGGTAGAGGTCAAGGCGCTGCTTTCCCTTAAAACCTGGCGCGATGTTGAGGCCCAAAGCCAGAAGCTCGGAACGGTAGGCGTCCCCGTTCCCAGCCGTAAGACTTTTGGGCATTGCCCAACGGTGTGCGTTGCCTTCCGGGTCTGTCACTTCCAATAGACGTCCCCAGGCCACCCCGTCCGCATTCCTCGTATAAGCCAGGATGCGCAGCGGGGAGCACACCCAATGCCACTCCGGGTTGCCTTTCTTGTCCTTTTCCATGAAGAAAACGCCTTTGTCCCGCAGAGAAAACGCGTTGGCTAGCCCCGTCCCTGTTTTTACCCTGCATTTTGCAGGTGCAGGCGGTGCCGCTCCGGCCAATTGTTTACGCGCCACGTCCAGGCCCTCGGCTTGGTGCAGATCGTTGAAGTCTGTGCGGGGCTTGCCCTGTGCGTCCAGCGGTTCTTTGAAACTCGGCACGGCCAGGAATGCCCCCACGGCCAGCGCGGCCGCAGTCGCCTTGCTCACGCCAGGGTTGCCTTTAGTTGCATCATCGTCATCGGCGCAAAGCACGAGTTCTTGGTCCGGGTATGTCTGGCGCGCTTGGACCGCCACGGCTTCAAGGTTTCCACAGGTGAACGCGCAGAGGACCGTTTGCCCTGTGGCTTCATGGATGCTCAGCCCCGTTGCCAGCCCTTCGCAAATGTATAGGCGGCCAGGGTTGCCCTCGATTGCGAAGTAGCCGCTCCGGATGCGTCCGCCAGTGAGGAAACGCTTGTCCTTCCCGTCTGGCGGAATGAATTGCACGGACATTGCGTTGCCGTTTGAGTCCAGCACGGGCACCACGAGACTTTCGCGTGAGACCTTGAGGCCGGGGCAGGGCTTCACGCCCTTGCGCTCAAGGTAGGGGTGCGCCGTGCATTTCGTGGCTTCGGCCAGAATGCGCCGGGCCTTGTCTGCGGCTTCTGCATGGCGTTTGATCGTCTCGGCTTCACGTGCGCGGCGGTCCGTTTCGATACGGGTTTGAAGCGTCTTACGTTCCGAAGGGCTCAGGCTGCGCTCTTCCGTGGCGCTCCAGTTGGCCGCCTCGCCTGTGCGCCAGTTCTGCCACCAGCCGGAAACAGGTGGGTCTAGATGGAGTCTGTAGGCCCCGTCCTCGGCGTTAGGCTTGCCGTCCACCGGGCAGCGATGCCGTTCCCCGTCCGCGATGATCTCTCCGGGGCGCAGGCCAGCGGCTTCCACGGTCGCGCGGAAGCTCGAAAGAACTGTGTGGAGTTCCATTGTCCCCCCCCTCTACAGCAAGGGGAATGACTCAATAAGATCTCGGATTTGCTCGGTACGCCAAGCCGTTGTGCGCGGGCCGAGCTTGTAAGGTGCGGGGACCCGGCCTTGCTTGACCCAGGCCCACCATGTGGAAGAGGCAACAGGGATAAGTTTAAGGACTTGGGGGAGGCGAAGGTACCCGTCAATGTGCTGGGACTCGGAAGTCTTCTCAATCATTCGTACCATCCTTGGTTACGAGTCAAAAAATGGTTGTCGCCGTGCTGCACTCCAGAACATTTGTTCAAGCTATTACTACGCCAGCAATACTTGGAACAAAAAATGCTAGTGGCTGTTAGGAGAAATTTGCAATAGCACCAGCACCAACTTCACCTCCGTTACGGGGAAAAGGTGAGGGGCATTACTTTGGGGCTTTACATGCATTTTGCGGGCCATCGACGGATGATGGGGTGCGATAATGCCGCACAACGTATTCGTAATAAATAATTGAAAATGTACGGCACGATGCGTGCGGAGGGACGTTGGGGCAAGTCAGGAGAGGGAGGGCAGAGAGCCTCAATGAGGCGCTTGATTAATTTGAGTGGAAACCAAAAAAGCAGAGGCAGCGCGAGTTAAGCGTTTCGCTACACTTCAACAATCGCCTTGAACAGGGGCACCACCTTGCCGCCCTCGCGCAACGCGTCCAAGTAGTCCGCCCAAGCCTGCATCATGCGACGGCGCTCCGGCAGGTACTCGGCATAGTTGTACGCCGCACGTACTCCGCTCCGCTCCGCGTGTGCAAGCTGGCGCTCGATTGCGTCCCTGTTCCAACCCTGCTCATTCAGAAGAGTTGACGCCATTGAGCGGAAACCGTGCCCCGTCATTTCTTCCTTGGAATACCCCAGGCGGCGCAAAGCTGCGTTGACCGTGTTTTCAGACATGGGGCGTTCCCCGGTGCGCTCAGAAGGGAACAGGTAACGGCCTCCGCCAGTGAGAGGGCGCAGGGTGTCCAGCACGGCCAAGGCTTGCCGCGAAAGCGGGACAATGTGCTGTTCCCGCATCTTCATCTTGGCGGCGGGGATGCGCCACTCCGCAGCGCCAAAGTCAAACTCGGACCACTCGGCATGGCGGAGTTCTCCGGGGCGCACAAAGGTGAGCGGGGCGAAGCGCAGGGCGGCGGCCGTCACAGGCGAGCCCTCATAGCCCCACAGGGCGCGCAGAAGCGGGCCAACGGCCTTGGGGTCCGTGATGCTGGCCCGGTGCTTCTCCACCACGGCCATGAGCGCCCCGCGAAGCGAGGGCGTGGGGTCGCTCTCCACATAGCCGGAAACAACCGCATAGCGGAATATCTGACCGCAGCACTGCAAGACGCGACGGGCCGTTTCGTGGCACCCCCGATCTTCTATCCCGGCCACGATTCCCAAGATGATTTTGGGGGTAACTTTTTTGATTGGGATGTTGCCGAATGGGGGTAACAGCTCCCGCTCCAGACGGCGCATGATGTTGTACGCCGTGCTCTCGGTCCAGCCGGGGCGCTGCTTCTCATACCACTCCAGGGCCACCACCCCGAAGGTCCGGGCATCCTCTGCGGATTGGGTCTGCTCTTCCTTTCGGGCTGCGCCGGGGTCCACTCCCTGCGCCAGGAGCTTTCGGGCGGCGTCCCGCCGCTCCCGCGCATCCGCCAAGGAAACATCCGGGTATGTGCCCAGGCTCAAGAGTTTTTCCTTGCCCTCAAAGCGGTACTTGAAACGCCACCACTTCCCCCCCTGCGGGGAGAGGAGCAGGAACAGTCCTTTTTCATCTGTGAGCTTGCGAGGGATTGAGGCAGGCTTGGCGTTGCGAATGGCGGTATTCGTGAGTTTTCCGGACATCTGGGGGTAACTCCTTTCGCGTTTTCAGCGTTCGGGTGCCCTGTTACCCCCAAAGTTACCCCCAGTTACCCCCGGATGTCAACGGACGGTAAAAGACAAGCCCGGACGCTAATCCGGGCTTTTTCTTTGTGATTCCAGGGCTTATTGGGCTTTATCGGACGGTATGAAATGGTTGGTTGGTACCGGGAGGGGGAATCGAACCCCCAAGGCCTTGCGACCGGTGGATTTTGAGTCCACTTGGGAAGGCTCTGCGCGGCATCCCTAGGCATACCACGGTTAATCACTTCGCCATGTTGCGTTACTCGATGTATACTAGGACGTACCTTGACACATGAAATGTCCGGGACTAGTCCGGGATTGAGACAAGGGGAGGGAACATGGCGTGGCGAGCGACAGAGCATCCCGGCGTGAGGTATCGGGAGCATCCTACACGACGCGTCAACGGTCGGCCTGACAGATACTACTCGATCCGATACGGACGCAACTACATAGATCACGAAGAGGGGCTCGGCTGGGCCAGCGAGGGTTGGACGCCCAAGAAGGCCGCAGCCGTCCTGGCCGAATTGCGCAAAGCGCACACCACAGGGACGGGACCGCAAACACTGGGCGAAATCCGCGCGGAGGCGGAGGCGCAGCGCGAGAGGCAGGCGCGCGCCGAAAAGCGGGAAGCATTGCGGGCGATGACCCTTGAAAAATTCCTTCTGGACTACGAGCTGCCCAGACTCAAAAAGGAAACGCGCGGCTGGCGTAAGGACGAAAGCCGCATCCGCCACCGCATCATTCCGGCTTTGGGCGCCATACCTCTTGCCGCGATTACCCCAGCGGACATCACCAATTTCCTCGACGCCCTCCGGCGCGACGGACTTGCTCAGGCCACAATCAATCATCACTCCTGCATTCTGAGCAAGGCCTACAGAAACGCGTCGAACATCATTATTGACGGCTGCCCCATTTTTTCGGGCCGAAGCCCTCTTGAGGGCATGAAAGCGCCCGAGCCCTTCAACGCCCGCGTAAATTTCCTCACCTATGAGCAGGCCGACGCGCTCGTCGAACTTGCGGAGAAGCGGGATATGGATCTGCATGATGCGATTGTGCTTGCTTTGTACGCCGGGTTGCGCCTTGGTGAGCTGCAACGCATGGCCTGGCAGCATGTCGATTTGGCGCACGGATTCATCGCCATTCCGAGCGATGCCCATCGCAAGACCGGCGGAATGGTGAAAATCACGCCCGAAATGGACTGCGTGCTGAAACGGCGCAAGCAAAGCCGCATCATAGAATCTGCTCTGGTGTTCCCATCCACAATCAAAGGTAAGCACAAAGAGACGTTCTCGCATGGATTCAAGCGACTCGTTGATGAATTGGGATTCAACGACGGTGTTACTGACCCGCGGTTCCGGATCGTGTTCCACACCCTGCGCCACACGTTCGCAAGCTGGCTCGCTTTGGCTGGCACGGACATCTTTCGCATCAAGATCCTGATGCGTCACAAGGTACTGGACATGACCCAGCGTTATACACATCTCATCCCCGAATCGGTCGTCCCGGCGCTGATGCATTTGAGGCCGCCTAAAGCGTCTTGAGGTTGGCGATGCGGCGCACGCCATAGCGCGCCACGATCCAGCTCAGCAGACTGTCCGTGCGGTAGGCCACCTTGCGGCCCACGCGATAGACGACCTCCGGGCCAATGCCGCGCGCATCGGCATTGGCGAGCGTCTGTTTCGCGATAATGCCCCCCAGACGTTGCGCGACTTCCTCCCTCGCGATGACCGGCGGGAGACTGCCGGAAAGCAGCTCCATAAACTCCTGCGCGTCTTGCGTGATCGCATCAGCGCCCATACGCGTCCTCCCATCTTGTCCAAGCGCCCCAGCCCCAGGCGCAGGTGTACCAGCAGGCCAGCAGGTGCATGCCCCACTGCCCGGCTGCGAAGGTCTCCACAAGCCAGAAGGGCTGCGCCAGGAAGGCCACCACGAAGCCGAGAAGCTCCGCGCGGCCGCCGCGGGCGATGAGCCCGGCACCGATGGCGCCGAAAACAAGGATGGCGGCCTGGATCATGCGTCCTCCTGGAGCAAGCGGACAAGGGCGTGCTTGGCATAGACAAGCCGTTCGCCCATCCAGCGCCAACGGAAGGCTGCGGCCAGGAGCAGCAGCAGGAATCCGGCCACGAGGCAAAGCAGCGTCCAGGTGATGACGAGAAGATTCTTCATCCCGGCAGCCCCTCCCGCAGGCGGTAGCGCTTATGCTGGTAGCGCTCGCCGATCCAGATCTCCTCGGTCACGACGTAGCCGGCCTGGATCTGCAACTGGAGCGCGGCGCGGATGGCCAGCTCCGTTCCGTCGGTCCAGCGGACCAGATCGGCCACGGTGCAGCCCTTGGCCCCGGCCTGGCGCACGAGGGACATGATGCGCTTGATGTCGGGCGTGTCGTTCATCGGCCCTCCCCGGCCAGCAGCGGCAGTGCCTCGGGGGCGCGGCGCAGACGTTTGCGCCCGGTCCCTTCACAGATGTAGCAGCGCGTATTGACTTCGGAACGACCACTGCCACCGCACTGGAGGCAAAGAACGTCGCCGTAGTTCCACGCTTTTGCGGCGTCTTCCGGATCAACAAACCACTCCGTTCGGCACCAGCACACGCGGTAGTCTCCGCCACAGACAACTGTGAACTTGTACCCATTGGGCTCGTCCATATATGGGCGTCCAGGAACATAATTCGGCCAGCTATCGTGCATGTCAGCCTGGGCTCCGCAGTTCGGGCAGCGCAGCAAAACGATAGGCGAGGTGATGATCCTACTCATGATCTTCCCTCCCCAGCCAGCAGCGGCAGCTCGCGCGCGGGCTCGTGCGCGAAGTCCTCGGTGTAGTTGGCGCGCAGGATGGCGGCCAGCACGTCCGGACAGACGCTGTTGCCGCACAGATGCACCTGCTCGGCCTTGGTCAGGCTCAGGCCCTGCGCCGGGTCGTCGCCGATGATGTAGGAATCCGGAAAGCCCTGCGCGCGGTAGAGTTCGCGCGGCTGGAGCATGCGCATGCCGATGTCCGCGATGACGTAGGGCTGGCCCTCAATGGTGACGGTGACGAGGCCCATGCGGTCGCGCGTGGTGACGGTGGCCGCCGGGGCCGACATCGCCTGGCCCACGCCCTGGCCGTAGTATTTGGTCAGGAAGGTCGCCACGAGCCCGGCCTTGCCGCCGCCGCCCGCCGTGACGGTTCCCAGGGGGGCATCCGCGGCCTGGCCGACGCTGTTGCCGAAGTCGCGTTGCAGGTGCGCCGCAATGAGTCCGTGCTTGTATCCAGTCGAGGCGCGCTGGGCATGTCCGCCGGCTGTGACCGTGTGCAAGGGTTCGTCCAGGCAGGATCCCGTGCTTGAACCATAGAACTTGGTTATGTGCGCCGCCACAAGGCTGTGGTGGTCCACAGTGGTCACGGAACCGATGGGCTGGGTCGGGCCGTGGCCGACCACGCCGCCGTAGTGCTTGGCCAGGAAGGCCGCGACGAGGGCCGTGTGGTTCTCGGTCATGAGCGTGCCGAAAGGCTTGTCCGCCTGCACCGGCTTGCCGCCATAGGCCGGGCCGCCCGCGCCCACGAGCAGCGGCGCCGTCAGCATCTGCTGGCCTCCCGTGGTGAGCGTGCTCACCGGCGCGTCGACCCGGCCGGGCGCGTGGCCGCTGGTGTTGGTCACGAGGACCGGCGATACCATGGCGAAATGGCCGCCTTTCACCTGAGCGCACTGCGTCCGTAGCGGCTCTTGCACATCGAAGGTGCGCTGGCCGGAGGCGTTGGCGTGCTCGGTAAGGAACGGAGTCACCAGGGCCTTTTCGCCCCGATGCGCGGCGGTGATTGTCTTGATGGGGTCGTTGATGTCCTCCAGGCGTCCGCCGTGGGTGAGGTTGACCACGAAAGGCTGGGCCGCGTTCAACACATAGCGCTGGATTCCAATGGCGATGCGCCTCAGCGTGTTCTCGGCCAGCGGACGCTTGCGGTCGAAAATGCTCGGGCAGGGGATGCTCCAGTCGATGCACTCCGCTGCGGTGCGGAACGGCAGGGGCCTGCCCGGACCGTGCGTGGGCTCCGGCCAGACAATGGGCTTGCCGTCGCGCCGGGCGATGAGGAACAGCCTCTTGCGGATCGTCGGCGCCCCGTAGTCGCAGGCGAGCAGCTCGCGCCACTGCACGGCGTTGCCCAAACGCTTGAGCGCGGCGATGAAGCTGCGCCAGCTTGTCCCGGCCTGGCTGGCGATGGGATGGCCCTCATGGTCCAGCGGGCCCCAGGTCTTGATCTCCTCGACGTTCTCCATGGTGATCAGGTTCGGGCGCACCTCGCGCGCCCACTTGACGATGACCCAGGCCAGATCGCGGCGCTTCTGGTCGCGCTTGGGCGCGCCGCCCTTGGCCTTGGAAAAATGCGTGCAGTCCGGGCTGGCGTGCAGCAGCGCCACAGGCCGGCCCTTGGTGGCCCACTGCGCCGGACAGGACCAGACGTCCTGGCAGACGTGCAGCGTGTCCGGATGGTTGGCCTTGTGCATGGCGATGGCCTTGGGGTCATGATTCACGGCCACGTCCGGATCGCGGCCGATGGCCAAACGGAAGCCCGTGCTGGCCCCGCCGCCGCCGGCGAAGAGGTCGACGTTGATCGGGCGGGCGTCAGACATTGGGCACCTCCTCCCAGGTCCGGCCATCGAGCACGCGGCCGGCGCGGCGGGAGCCGAGGCGCATCATCTTGCCGTTGCATGTCGGGTCCGCATCGTGATGATCGCGGCCGTTGGTGCGGTCGTAAGCACCATCGACGGTGCGACGAAGAACGGCGGGCCCGTACTCCCCCCACTGCTTGAAGAAAAACGGCACGCCTGCGGCCTTGCAGTCGTCGCGCACCTTGCGGAACCAGTCGGGGTGTGAAGGCGGCGCGCCGGGGCCGGTCTCGCCGCCGGTGGCGACCCAGTCGAGGCCGACGGGGTATGATTCCGACGGGAAATCGAACTTGAGGCCACCTCCACCACAAGAGCGGCAAACGATGTCCTCATTGCTATCCCCACACTCCGGGCAGATCGGGGGATCCGCTTCGCCCCATGACTTCGAGTCGGCTTCAAAGCCGCAAGAGAGGCAGCGGTACAAGATGGGTTCTCTGTAGCCTTGGCGCTCGCCACACACCTCGCACCAGTAGCACTTCGAAAAGTATCGCCCCATATTCACCGGCCCGAGTGCGGGCTCGTAGCTCGCCCAGCGCTTGGCCGCCGGGGTGTTGAGCAGGATGGGCAAGGCGCGGTCGGCGCTGGCCTGGTCCCAGATCGTGACGCCCAGCCAGACATTGGGGAGGGGCCAGGCCGCGTGCAAATAGTCCGGCTTATGCGAAATGAGGAAGTCCTGCATGCGCTTCCAGCGCTTGGTCAAGACAAGGAATGTGTGGCGCGGGCGGCCGGCGAAGGCCTGAAAGATTTTGCAAAGCCACTCCTCGCGCACGTCCTTGTGGAACATGTCGGACATGTTGCAGGCGAAGTAGCGTTGCGGCGCGCCGCCAACCTGGGGCTCCGCCAGCCGCTCCGGCAGGAAGCGCACCGTGTCGAAGGGCTCGCGGTAGCACTCGGGCATGCGCTTGCCTGCGAGCAGGGCCTTGTGGCGCTGGGTATGCAGCCGTTCGGCGTAGCAGTTGGAGCAGGCCGGGCTGCACTTGGTGCAGCCGACGATGGGATTCCAGGCGCGAGTCCAGTAGATCATGGCCTAGCCCTCCATGGCCGGGAGGTTCATCTCGATGATCCGGATGGCCACGGCCGCGACCTGGGCGGCCTCGCGGATGACGCCATGCTCCCCTTGCACGTCATTGTGCAGGACAGCCGCGGCAACCTCGCCATACTCCGCGCCGAGCACGGCCAGCGCCTCCTCGACGTTGACGGCGAAGTGCGGATGCTTGAGCCTGGCACTGCGCAGCTCGCGGAGCACCAGCAGCAGGGCCTCACGGTCGGGACGCTCCACAAGCCGGCGGCAGAGCTGCGCCTCCAGCTCGCCGCAGCGGCGGGCATAGGCGGCCAGTTCCCGCATGGCCGCATCGCGGGCGCCGCGCAGGCAGTGCAGGCACGTCTCCGTGCTGCGGTTGCCATGCGGGCAGCTCATGCCGTCTCCCCCGCATCCTCGACCGGATGCCCCTGGCAGCCGCCGCCGGAGTAGTCGAAATTGTCGCATTCGCAGGTCGGTATGACCTCGTGCCCCTTGGCCAGCTCGTCGAAGAGGAATTCGCGCGCCTCATAGGCCGACAAGACCTTTCCGTCGTCATCGAGGAAGACCTGCTCAAAATCGTGCGGGTAGGTGTTGTTCCGGAGAAATCCACGGACATTGAGGCACATGTGACGTCTGGTCATCGCCATGGCATCCCCCTACTTGCACGCCGCGCAGGGTTCCGCGCCGCCGGGCAGGTCGATGGATTTGGTGTCGGCGCAATAGGCGCAGCGAGCTTCGCGCGCGGCCATTTGCGCCTTCATGGCCAGGGTTCCGGCGGCCACGGCGCAGTCCAGCACGCTGCCGCGCACCGGGTTGGTGGTCCCGTGAATCTCCGTGAGGGCCAGCTCGTCGCGGATGTCCTCCGGCAGGTCGTCGTCGCCGTTGAACAGGCCTCCGGCGTACTGCGCGAGGTGCGTGGCCGTGACGTTCTCGGGCACATCGGCCGTAAGGATGAGCACGGCCTGGACCTCATGCCGCGGGCGGGCTTCGGCCGGCTGTTCGGCCGAGCGGTCGGGAAGAGGCGTGATTTGGGCGGTCATGGCTTTATCTTCTCCATTTCTTTGCTGGTTGCGATGAAGATTCGCGGCTCGCAAATTCGGGGCGTCACGGGCACTTTCTGGATGTTTTCGCTGGTGATGGGCTCCCCCGCCTTGCCGAGATACACGGGATAGATTCCCGGATAGGATTGCAGTTCCTTTATCAGCTCGGCGACGGTCATGCCCCTTTCCTGCATCATGACGGCCATGGCTCAGTCCTCCCCGATTTCTCCGTGCGCGGCGTTGAATTGGGCCAGCATCTCATCGAGCTTGGCCGCGCCCAGCGCGCCGAAATCGCCGATAGGCAGGTCGCCCGTCTCGTGGAGCTCCTCGAAAATCTCGGACTTGAGTTCGCCGAAGCAGGCGCAGCCGAAGACGCCCCGCAGCGAACCGCATCCGGAGCAGATTTTGTACGTCTCGATTCGGCCGCCCCACATGCCGCTGACGTGCACGTAGGTTTCGCCCACGGCGATGACGCCGCCGCAATCGCTGCAGCGGTGGTCCTTCCGCGCGCGTCGCTTCTCCTCGCTGAGAAATTCCGGGGATTCGGCGTCGCCGTAATCACATTCGCACAGGCTCCTCATGGCTCAATCCTCCCCGCCCGGCTGCGCGGGCGCGTCGATGGTGGCCACGAGCAGGCCGCCCGGGCCGGGGGTGAGCGGGAACCGCGTCCGCGGCGGCGCGGCGATGCCGAAATGACGCAGGAACGCGGCGGCGCAGATCTCGCGGACGTCGCAATGCTTGCGCCGCAGCAGGCTGTAGGCCCCCTCGCGGCTTTGCGCGGGCTGGATGGCCAGGGCGCGCCGGCGCGGAGACCAATAGACGCGGACAAAGCGTACGTCGGACAAGCCGTACCGCCGCACCGCATCGACGCCGATGACGATGTCGCCGCCCTTGCCGATGGTGAGGCTCGGCACGCCGGGATCGCGCCGGCCGGGCTGCGGGGCGAAGAGCTGGAAATCGTCCGGCACGCCCCCGCAAGCGGCCCCCGGCTCCGCCGCGGAGGAGGAGGCGGCGGGGCCGGAGGGCCGGGCGGAGAGCGCCGGAGCGGCGGGGGAAGCGGCCGCCATCCGGCGGGCAGCCTGCAAGGCGTCGAGTTCGCGCGGGGTCAAAAGCTCCTTGTCCGGGTCCGCCCCGACCGGCCGGAGCGGCTTGGCGGCGGGCGCGGGCTTGTCCGCCGGCTTGGCGGGCGTTGCGGGCTTGGCCGCCTTGGCCGGCCTGGGGTCCGCGATGCGCCAGCCCTCGCCCTCGCGCACGATGCCGCCGGCCTGGCGCAGCTTGTCGCAGCCGCCGCACAGGCCGCCGGTGATCAGCGCCATGTCGCGCCGGCCGCAAAAGCCGCAGGTCCCGCGCTTGGTGCGCGCCGCGCCGTTGGTCGGGCCCTTGCGCGGGGCGTCGCGCTGCGCCAGCCAGGCCGTGCAGTCCTCGCCGCAGCCGGCCGGCCGGAAAAGCTGCTCGCGCTGGCCGTCGGTTCCGCTGCCCTCGGTGAGCAGCGGCCGTTGGCGCATGGCGGCGCAGGTCTGCGGCGTGATGCGCGCCTTGCACGCGGGGCAATCGAAGCAGAAGCGCTCCAGCCAGGCCGCGTGGGCGGCGGATGTCTCGGCGTGAGGGGCCATGGACTACCCCGCCCGGCGCAGCAGTTCGTCCTGCTCGCGCTCCGGCGCGCCGGCGAGCATCCGGAACTGCTGGCCCAGGGCCACGCGCGGCGGCCGCGGGCAGTAGACCCGGCGCAGCTCGGCCACGTCGAGGTTGATCAGCACCACGCGGGCGCGGTCGGCCTGGCGCATCTCCGGCCGCTGCACAAGATCGTGGAGCAACATCTGGATCGCGCCCAGGATGGCGTAAGCCGTCATGTCCTTGGTGGCCTGCATGGCATCCTCCTAACGGTTGCGGCCGGCCCGGAGGGCGGCCGAAAGCATGAGCAGCGCGGCCAGGGGCCAGCCCAGGGGCCCGGCCAGGCAAAGCAGAAAAACTGCGAGCTTACACACGGGCGTCATCCTCCTGCATGTCGCGGCCGACCTTGCCCGCGATGGGCCGCAGGCCGCGGATGATCCGCACCACGTCGCGGCAGAGGATGTACAGCTTGCGGATCAGGGTCTTGGCGTCGCCGATGTCGATGTGCCCATCGGCCAGGGCGCGTTCGCCGGCCTTGGCCGTGTCGCCCAGGTCGCGGAAGAGCTGGCCGAACTCCTGCAATAGTTGCGGGCTGTCGAGCGCGTCGAAATCGTGCTTGAGGCCGCCGGCTTCGGCCTGCTCGCGAATCCAGTCGATGAGGACGTAGTTGCCGAGGATGACGCAGAGCTTGGGAATGTTCGGCAGGGTCGGCCAGTAGTTTTCCTCGCCGAAAATCCGCGAGGTGTTCCCGGGCGACCAGCCCAACTGCGCGCCGACCTCTTCGGCGGTCTTGCCGGAGAGCCGCAGCGCGAGGTGCAGCGCATCGCCCAGACTGAGATCCACCAGACTCGGATGCCGCATGGTCACTCTCTCCTCGAATGGTTACGTTGTCGGGCCGCTAAAAAACTCGTACCGCGTGACCGCCGCCCCTAGACCGCCATGGACTGGCCCAGCTGCGCCCGGAGCGCCGCGTTTTCCCGGCGCAGGGTTTCGACTTCGTCGACGAGAGAGGACTTCGGGCGCGTGGGCGGCGCCAAAAGCTCCTCGGGGATGCCCACGGCGATCAGCGCATCGCGGGTCACGGGGGGAATGGTCTTCTGGGCGTAGAGGATGTTGCACAAATTCGTTTTTTTGACGCCGCAGGCCTTGGCCAGCTCGGTGATGACGACGCCATGTTCGAGAATCCATACGCGCAGACGGCGTTGACGAGACGGCTGGCTTGCGGGTAGCGTGTTCATAATTTTTTGTGGCTCCAATTCTCACGGGTTTCTCAAACGGCCCTCTTGAGAAGAGGTGTACGTAAAAACTCTGATTGAGTCAACACTTTTTTGAGGTTGCTCATAAAAAATATGAATGATGATTTTGCTGAACGTCTACGCCAGGTTATCAAGGCAACCGGCTTGGAACAGAAGGATTTCGCCGCCGTGGCGGAACTTTCCGGCCAGACGGTCACGGGCTATCTCTTGAATGGACGCTTGCCCAATCAGAGAACTTTGGCCGCGTGGGTCAAGGCCTTTGGAATCGATGCACACTGGCTCCTTACCGGGGAGGGAGCGATGTTCCAATCGAAAGCCGACCATTTGACCATTCGGAGGCTCGCGCCAAACGCGAAAAGCGAGGCCGCCGTCATTCTCGGGCCGGAGGATGATGCTCCCGTGGGCTATGTGGTGCCTGTGCATGTCGCCGCGGCGGCGGGTTTGCCGCTGGATCAATGGGAGACCGAGGCGATTTGCCGCGTGTGCGTGCCCGTATCCTATTATAGGGAAAGCATTCTTGTGGTGCAGATCAAGGGCCGGAGCATGGAGCCTGAAATTCATGACGGCGCTTTCGTCGGCTTGGACACCGAGCAGCGGGAAATCATCGTGGGCGAGCGTTACGGCGTGCGCGTGCCCTACGAGGGGCTGACCGTAAAGCGGATTTTCCTTAATCCTCAGGATGGCGAACTGATCCTGCGCAGCATCAATCCCGAGCACCAGGACATGAAGGTCGACGTGACCGATTATGAGCAGGTGGTCATAGGCAAGGCGGTGTGGGTGCTCCAGAAGTTATGAGGTAGACGATGTTCAAGATATCCAAAGGCGTGCTTATTTTCATCGTAATAGCCATAGTTTTTATTATGGTTGCGATGCCAAAAGATAAGCCGAAGCAAGCTCCCGCCATTCCTCAGACCCACGACGAACCGAAAGGCCCCGCTCCCAAAGTAGAACTCACGCTCAAGGACAAGATGCGCCTGCGCATCGATGCCGCTCGCGATTTTGAAGACAACGCCTTGGACAAGGGCATGGACATGCATGTCAATGTGAGCGGGAAAAACAAGGATATCATCACATTCCGCTATGTTTTGATTTCCCGTCCGCTTGTCCACAAGCTCGGCAAAGACGGAGAACTCATCAATCGGCTTCGCGATCTTGAATTCAAAAAAGCGATTTTCACCGACGGGTACGATTCATCCTGGACGTTTGATTTTTCCAAATGAACCGGAGGCCGCCATGCCCAAACGTCTTGCGTTGTTCATGCTTGCCGGGGTGCTTTGCGGCTGCATGGCCCATGGGCGGGAAATTCATTATGAGCAGCTCGCCCAGCTCAAGCAGGGCGAAACGACGGTTGACCAGGCGATTTATCTCCTGGGTCAACCGTACCAGCGCATGCGGCTTTCCACCGGACAGGAACGCTTGATGTATTATTACATGAGCGTGCAGTCGCGGCCGGAGAATTTCATTCCGATTGTCGGACCGCTGACCGGCGGCCATGACGTCTATCGCTCGTCCGCGATATTGTATTTCGACCGCAACGGCGTGCTGCAGCGGTATATTTCGTCGGAGGGCGGCAGCGCGATTACGGTCAACGCCGCCAGCGGGAGCATCCGCAAGCGTCAGGAAGACCCGGCCGAAGCTCCCCCCAGGGAGGAGGAGAAAAAGCCGGACGGCCTGCCCATGGCGATCCCGAAGTCGGACTAAGCCGCCCGCCTCGCCGCCGCGAGGCCTCGCCGCCGGCGTCCAAACCCTGCTTTTACCGCCGGGAGCCGTCTTAATCCGACTGCTCCTTTTTATTTTTATCCTAAAATTCAGAAATTATTAACTTTAAAAATATTACAAGTTACTTGACAACAGGCAAGCTAGCGCATATATATAGGTCACAAGGGCGGGGGAATCGGCCCCGGCCCACAGACCGAGGAGAAGACCATGACGACCATCACCGCCGCCAACCTTGAGACCATGCGGGAGACCGTCGCCGCCGCCGCCATCGATCAGGCCGCTGAGCTGGCGCCTGGCTGCAAGACCTGGCCCATCACTTACGAGGGCGGCCAGCGCGGACAGATGACTGTATGGCCCGATACCGGGCGCGGGGCGATTTGCCAGGGCGGCGAAAGCGCCTATGGCGACTGGGACGAGGAGACGCGTACGCTGACCCTCGATGCTCGGGATGATGACGGCGACCCCATCGTGTATGACGAGACCGGCTCGGAGTGCTAGACGCCTCGCCCGCCGTCGAGGGGGTTTGCAGAGCTGGACACCCTGCCCCCCGACGACTGACGAGGACCGACCACATATACACACGGGCCAAGCGGCCCGCAAGAGGAGGCCATATGACCAAGTCCCCCACCGCGCCCAAGCGCGGCCGCATGCCCCAACGCCCCAGCGCCGGCCGGCGCATGATCAGCGCGCGCCTCGACGAGGCCACGCTCGACTACACAGCCGAAAATTTCGCCACGCCCACCGGCGGCGCGGCCTGGCTCATCGAGTGGGCCGGGGCCGTGCTCCCGCGCGCCCTGACCCGAGCGTCGCGCCAGCTCTCGCGTGAGGAGCTGCTCGCGCTGGTCGACCTGCACAACGCCCACTATCTCATGCCGCAGCTTTGCGGCCCGGATCACCTGGCGCTCATGGTGCGCGACGCTGAGCTTGACGGCATGGCAGCCAAGTGGAGCTACGACACGGCGGCGCTGGCCGCGCGCCTGGAGGCCCTGGACCAGACCGAGGCGACCGCCCTGGCGATCTGGGCCTGCGCCTACTGGCAGGCGGGCCACTACCGCAGCCAGGCCGCCGAGGCCTACGTCGACGCGCTCAAGGGGTAAGGCGTGACGGGCGGCAATCTGCGGCCGCGCATCTGCCGCAATCCCGAGTGCGGCGCCACCTTTGCCGGCGGCCCGCGCGCATGGTACTGTCCGGCCTGCCGCGCCGTGCGCCAGGCCGAGACGGACCGCCGCTATAAGGCCCGCGCGCGCCGGGGCGAGACGCGGCCGCTTGGCTCGCAGGACATCTGCGCCCGCTGCGGCGAGACATACACCGTGACCGGCGGACTCCAGCGCTACTGCCCCGCCTGCGCGCCGCTGGCCGTGGCGGAGATCGACCGGGCGCAGGGTTTGGCCTACTACGCTGCCAACAAAGATCAGATCAACCCGGTGCGCAATGTGCGTCGGCGGACTTTGACGGCCACGCAGGCGGCCATTTTGGCGGGGGTGAGCGTTGCGTTCGTCTGTAGGGCAATTCGCTCCGGCCGCCTGAGAGCGCGCAAGCGCCCCAATGACTCGCGCTCCTGGAGCATCCGCGCAGTCGACGTGCTGACTTGGCGCGCGGCGGTCGTGGCGGCCAGGAAGACGGACGCGGGCTAGCCGGTTCCTGCCATCGCCGCCTTACGTCCGCTGCGCCCGGAGTGCGGCGATCTGCTCCTCCAGGTCCGCCAGCCAGGTCTTGCCGGCCTCGGTGAGCGCGGCGTCGCGCATCCGGCGCGGGGTCTGTGTCGCCTCCAGGGCCGCGATCTGCGCGTCGAGGGCGGCATTGTGCGCGCGGGCGGCGTCCGCCGCGTCCCTGGCCTCCAGCTCGGCGATTTCGGCGGCGGTCAGAGGCACAAGCTGGCCGTCAACCATCTTCATGTCATAGCTCATTTTTTGGCCCTCCGCCAAAGTTCGATGGTCCCGGAGATATTGCCGCTACTGGCCGTGATTTTGAGCGCCGTCGTCTGCACCACGCTGGGGTCGATGGCCACGCCCCAGCCGTCGCGCTTGAGCATGGCGGTCGTGAAATCTTTGTACGCCTGGCCATGCACCTCGAACAGGTTGGGCTTGTAGGTTTGGCTCAGGTTTTCGATGAGGATCAGTCGTCCGTTATACAAATTACCCGACGCGATCGCCGGCGAGACGGACATGCTGCTGTCCGCACTTTGCCGGACAAAGGTCAGCGCGGTGTCGCCGGGAGCCATATCCGCGCACACGTACATGTAGTTTGTGGTGGTGATCCACGTGGGCCCGCTCCCGGTCCCCAACACTGCCTTGAGGTTCGCCCCGGCTGTCGCCGCCGCAACGTCGCGAAACAACAGCATGTAATCATACGTCGTCGTGTCGAGCCCCGTGAAGGAGACGGACGCGACGGCGCTGAAGGTCTGCTTGGTCCCGGAGTAGCTGAATTCCCCGCCCTCGGAATTGGCCCATGCGGGATTCTGCCCGGCGCCCAGCGTCTTGAGAAACTGGCCGGACGTGCCGGCCGCCAGCTTGGCCAGGTTCTCGCCATCGAAATAAAGGAGGTCGCCCTGGGCGAAGGTGATGCCGCGCAGGTCGGCCAGAATCGCATTGGTGACGCGCGCGTCGTCCCCGGCGCAGACGGTGCCGGTGGTCGTGCCCAAGTCGAGGAGCGCTGCTTCGCCAAAACCGAGCAGGCCCAAAGCGCGGCGGTCGGTGATTAGGCTGTTGGTGATGACCGTGGTGGACGTGGCCAGGGCGATTTCCGCGATGCGGCTTTTCCCGGTCGGAAGGTCCGGCGCGACCGGGCTAACGGCTTCCGTTCCCATGACCACGTCGACAGCACCGCTGGAGTTGTCGATGATTACGAGGTCGATGCGCGGATGCGTGGTGGGCGGGACGATGGTTTCCGTGCTCTGGGCGGCCACCTCCACTGAAGGCGGGATGCAGCCGGGTTCGAGGCGCACAGTCATGTTCGGGGTGTCCTGCTCGTGCGGGGCGTAAATGAGGGACTGCCGCGCGGCCAGGGCGGCGAAATAATCCAGCATGCTTTTCCAAAGGGCTGGCTCCTGAAGAGTGATGTTAGGCAGAACGAAACTCATGGCTCATGCTCCTGTGAAGGTTGCGGATGCGTTGCAGGGGGAGGTGATCTCCTCACCGGTCGAACTGACATATCCGCTGACTGCGCAACCGGTCGTGGTCGGCGTCTCGGGAATGAGAACCACGGCGGAAGTCCCGATGGGCTGAATGCTCGGAATGGGCGGACGGTTGAACGGCTGGTCGAAAGTCACCGTTGTTCCGCCGGGCTCAACGCTGATGGCGTGGGTTTCCGTCCGGGGCGTCACGTCCACCGTGGGCAGGAGCCCGGAAAGCACGGATACGCCGGAGCTGGTGTCGAGCACGCAGCGCGTCTTGAGGTAGCGGCAGGAAACGACGCCGATGGTCCAGGGCCGCCAGCCGGAATATTCGGATCCTTCCAGGCGGCAGTCGATTTCCGCCGTGATTCCGGAGGCCGCGCTTTCGCCCGGCCCGGCGGCCGCGGCCGGCCGAATCCACACGCGCACGTTATCCTGGTCAAACCCGAGGTCAATCTCTTCCGACTCGTACACGCACGTGGCGAATGGCGAAGGCACGAACTCCGTAAGCGGATCGTCCTGGGCAAGGATTTGCGACGCCGGGATGAGCACGCCGGTATGGTGCCGCACGAGGTGACTCAGGCTGCCCGGCCAGGCCGGCCCCTGCTCGCTTTCGAAAATGACCGTATTGGCTTGGGCCATGACGTATTGGCTGATCGCCGTGTTCGTGCTGTAATGCCCGCTGGTGTCGTAGTGGCGCGCGGCGATGGTCCATGTGCCCGGCGGAATGGTCGGACAGGTGTAGACCGAACCCTTGTAGGGTCCGGTGATTATTGATGCGGAATCCCATTCGAATTCCTCCGCCGTGGCGACCGGGGCGGAGTAGCGCAAGGCGGTTCCGGCATAGTCCTTCTCGTTGTTCGCGTCCCACTGTACGCTTGTGCTCGTGCCGTTCTGCGCGGCCGAAAGTCCGGTCACGTCCATGGGCGGCTCGCTCTTGCCGAGCACGATGTGGCCGCTCACGGCGACCCAGGCCGAGGCCGCGCCGATGCCGTTGACCGCGCGGATGCGCACGTCATAGGCGACGCCGTCCTCCACGTCGAGGATGTAGGCCTCGGTTGCGTCGCCGGCCACGGAGCCGAAGCGCGTCCAGGCCGTGTCCGCGCTCTTCCGGTAGCCGATTTCAATGGTCCCGCCGGAAAGCACAAAGCGGTCGGCCGGGGCGGTCCAGCCCAGGCGCAGGCGCGACTGCACCGTTCCGTCGGCCCGGACGTAGAGCACGGCCGTGCCGCTGGTGAGCGCCAGGCCGGAGGGAGCGGCCACCACGCCCGGGCTGGGCAACGCGGTGTTGGGCGCATAGTCCGGATGGCTGGCCTCGGCCGGGCTCCAGTCGAAGGCCTGCGCGGCGTACTCCTTGAGCATCAGGTCAATGCCCAAGTCGTCGGCCACCTTCCAGGATGTGCAGATGAATTGCTTGGCATCAAAGCCGAACAGGTCCAGGCTCAGCGCGCCGACGGACATGGGCGCGACCTTGAACACGCTGTCATCGGCCGCCGTGTATTTCGAGGGGAACTCGACGGTCATGCCCTGGCGCGCGTCCTCCAAATAGATTTTCAGCAGGCGCTGGCCGCGGATGCAATCCGTGGTGAAGGGCAGTTCCAGGTCCTTCCAGATGGTCTGGCCGCCGTCCTGGGCCTTGTAGGTGTCGCTTTGCAGCGGCGGCAGGTCCGTGGCCTGCCAAAACTGCGTGGGGTCGACGTAGGTTCCGCGCACGGCGTTGAAAATGTCGCGCTTGGCCTGCCGGGCCTGGACCTTGACCGAATCCCGCGCGTCCGAAGCCGTAAGCGCGAAGCTGGGAGCCACCGCTCCGGCCAAGTGCAGACGGTACTGGCCCTGGATATACGGCATGTAGCCGCCGCCGGCGGTGAGCAACTTCTCCAGAAGGTCGATGGGCTTCTCGCCGAGGTCGACCACGCCGTTGCAGGTGTACCGCGGCTGGCTTATGCGGGCCAGGGAAAGGCCGGACCCGGCGTCGGTCAAAGTCAAAGCCGCATGCGCGATGGCGTCGTCATGGCTGGCGGCCAGATAGCCCGTGGTGTTGGTGACGCGAATCCAGTAGTAGGTGACGCCCAGTTCCAGCCCGGTCGGCGCGACGCCGCCGAAAAAGGCCACGCCGTCCCCGGTGTCCCAGCCAAACTGCGGGTTGATGGCGTCCTGGTCGCTGTCGTCGCTGGAGTCGCTGTCGCGCGGTACTTCGTCGGACAGGGTGACGAGGCCGCTGTGCGTGGCGCCCTCGCTGACGTAATTGGCGATGGTGTGCGCGCCGCTGCCCGCGGTGACGATGTCCAGGGCCGTTCCGGCCGTGGCGTTGGCCGCGCTCGCGGCCAGACGGTACGTGCTGGCGCTGAGGCGAATCAGGTAATAGTCCGTGCCGGTGGAAAGCGTTTGCTCGACGATTTCATCCCAGGCCGGCTCGACGAATTCGTTGAAGGTCGCTTCGTGGTGGATGGTGATGCGCGCCGTGGGCAGGCTGCCCGTGCTGCTCAGCCGCACCTGCGTCCCGGTGGTCCAGGCGATGTCCGTCGAAAGCGTCAGCACGTCGCCACTGGGGTCGGCGGTGAAGGTCGCGCTCTGCTGCAACGCTGCGGCGTCGATGCCGCAGATCAGGGCGGCGCTGACGCTGTGCGCGCCGCTGCCCGCGCTGGTGATGTCGACCCCCAAACCGTAGGTCGCATCCTCCTTGGTGGCGGCCAGTTGCCCGGTCGTGGCCGAAAGGCGAATCCAGGCGTAGGAAGTCGCCGCGGCCAGGCCGCCGGGCAGCGTCCCGGTGGAGCTGAGGCGCACCTGCAAACCGGTCTGCCAGGGCGCGGCCTCGGCCAGGGTGATCACGTCCGTGTCCGGGTCGGCGGTGAAGGCGCTCACCGCGCCCAAAACCACTTGCTCATCCGAAAGATTGGCCGCGGCGATCCAGTAGTCCGCCGCGATCTCGGACATATCGCAATCCAGGCCCTCGGGGTCGAAAAGGTAGTCCAAGAGGCACAGGGCCATGTTGTTGGACCAGCGCATGCGCGAGATTTCGCCGCCGGTGCTGGCGGAGTCCAGGGCCACGGCCGCGCCGCTGACGGCGTCGGCCAGGGTCAGCGTCGTCTCGCTGGGCGTGCTGGCCACGAAATAGCGCTTGGCCAGGCCCGCATGTCCGGTGACGAACACCTCGTCATCCACGGCCAAACCATGGGCCGCCGTGGTGGTCAGGACTGCCGGGGAGCCCGCGGCGCTGGCGGCGATGGAGATGGTGGCCAGCCGCGGGTCATAAAGGGCATGACCCTCGCATACGGCCTGGACGTTTTTGACGCCGCTGGGCCAGGCCGTGGAGTTGTATTCCTGGCGCGAGTAAATATAGGCCACGCCCCGGCCGCGATGCGCCGTGGTCCAGCCGGGAACCTCGCTCACGAGGTCCGCATCCGCTTCCTGCAGCGCGCTGCCCAGGTGCTTTTTGACGCGGTTGTAGTTGCTGATTTGCGAATCGCTGGAAAGCAGGCTGTCGAAATAGACCTCGCCGATGGAGCGCAGCTTGCGTCCGGCCAGGGCCACCACGAGATGCAGATACTGGTTCGAGGACCCCGTGCTGACTTTGAGCGCCAGCGGGCCGGAAACCATGACCGTGCCGTAGATGCGCTTGCGGTATTCCTGCGTGCTGCGCAGGGTCAGCTTGCGGTCCTGGGACGAGGTGCCCAAGTCCGACTTTTTTCCGCTGCTGGAGAACAGCGCGGAACTCATGACCGTGGCGATCATGCTGATGCCGAAGCGCACCGCGCCGGCCAACCACGTGCCCTGCAAGGCAAGATAGCCAATAACGTAGCTGCTGGCCCAGGTGCTGGCCGCGTAGGCGGCGACGGCGGCGACGACCGGCGGCATCAGACCCTCCAGGCGCGCAGGCCCCGCGCCGGGGCGACGAAATCAACGCCTCCCGCCGTCATCACGGCCAGGCGCAAACCGGCGCAAACGGCCAGGGCGCGCCGCTCCGAAGGCCATTCCGGCGCGTCGATGAGCACGAGATCGCCGCGCTGCGCCTGCGCGACGCGGACCTCCGCCATGCCGTGGCGCGCGGCCAGCATCGCCACAGTGGCTTCCAGCCCGCCGCCGCCGGAAAAGGCGCGCAGCCTGCGCCGCGCCTTGGCGGACGAATCGTACCTGCCGCGGAACTCCGCCGCCGGGTCGACGCCGGTCATGGCCGCAACGCAGTCGCAGGCGAACAGGCAGCAATCCAGGCCGCCCCAGGAAAACGGCCTGTTGCGCGCGGCCTCGATGGCGGCCATGAGCCGCGAGGGCCAGTCCGGACGACGGTTGGTCATGTGCGCCCCCACTTGATTTCCTGATCGCAGGCCGCCGCGGCGAACTGAAAGAAACGGTCGCCCGGGCAACGGGATTGCTGTTCGGCGTCGGTGTAGCGGCCGCCGCGCACGCGGTCCCAGTCGGCCAGGCGCGACTCCACGGTGAGGCTGATCTCGCCGGACTTGCCGGCCGTAATCGGCATGACGTCCATGCGTCCGCGAAACAGCAGCACGGGCGAAGGGACGATCCGGTGGTCCGCGTCCAGAAAGGCCAGCCAGAAGCTGGCCGGCCGGCCCTGCGGGTCGTACTGCAGGGCCATGGAGATCGCCGCGGCGTCCAGGCCGGAAAGCTTGCAGGTCAGGCTGTAGGACTGCGTCTCCAGCCCCTCTTCCGCTCCGGAAACCTGGCCCATGCCGAAGGTGGAGCGCCAGATCTCCGCCTCGCCGTCGCCGTCCAGGTCATAGGCCACGTCGTAAGGCGCGCTCGTGATCAGCGCCGGTTCGCCGTCGAACTCCAGCCGGGCCAGAAGCATCAGCGGAACGACTTCCTGGCAGGAGGCCTCCGCGGCCTGGGCGGTTATTTCACGCCCGCTCATTTCCACGCCTCCACAAGCTGGCCGGTCCAGCCGCCGCGGCGCATGGTGCTCAGGGACAACTGGCCCTGATCGGCGTCGTACAGGCGCATCGTACACAAGGGCGTGCGCACCGTGAGCGCCGCGCCGGAGGCCGGGCTGTTGCGCAGCGGCGGCTCGAACTGCAGCGTGGCCTTGCCGTCGGCGTCGGTCGCCGCGTCGGCCGTGAGTATCTTCAGCTCCGGCCCGCTGTCCGTGGCCACGCTGAAATAATCGCCGGTGAGCAATATCCCGGCGGTGCTCGCGGTCCATCCGGCGGTGACGAGGCTGCGGCCGGTCTGTTCCGCGCCGCTGACGACCGGCGTTCCGGTGGCCAGCCCACGCGGTTCCTCCGCGTTGATCAACGGGAACAGCGCGCGGCCGGACATGCCGCGCATCCGCGCCAGCCAGGCGTCCAGAATGCGCCAGTCCGCCTCGCGCAAGTCCTCGTAGCTGATGGTGCACCACCAGCGAGCCCCGGGGAACTCCAGCGTCTGCCCGCCGGCGTCAAAGGGACTGGTCCAGTCGCTGCCGTTGGCGATGAGCTTCCAGCCCCACTCGCGCGGGCGCTTGGTCAATGCCGGCCAGGAGATGCGCTCGATGCTCATGCTCTCCCCCTACTTGGACCGGCGGCCCAGGGACTTGGAATAGCTGCCGCCGCGGTCGGATTCGGCGCGGATGGCGGCCATGGCCTCGGCGACGGACTCGCGCTTGATGACCGAGGCGTAGGCCCGCACTTGCGTGATGGCCGAGGAGTCCGCCCCGCGGAAGTCGAAGTTCTGCTCGATGGTGACGTTGTGCTGCGTCAACCACGCGCCGGCCCCCGTGGCCCCGGAAAGGATGTCCTGCGTCGCGGCGTTGTCGTAGACGTACCCGGCTCCGCCGATGCGCAAAATCTCCGGCCCGCGTTCGCCCACGAGGTAATCGCCCGACCCGACCGGGCCGCCGCTGGCGCGTGCGCCGTCGAGGTTGAAGAAGTTGTCCACCATGCCGCTGAGCATCTCGGACCCGGATTGGGCGATGGATCCGGCGCTGCTGGCCCCCATGGAGAGGGCCGCGCCCTCCAATGTAATCGCCGCCGTCTCCAGGCTCAGGGCGGCGGTGTCCAGGCCGATTGCCGAGGCGTCCAGCGAAACGGCGCTGGCGTCCAGGCTGGCGGAGGCGGCGGTCAATGCGGCGTCCTTGCCCGCGCCGAAGATGTCCTGCAGGCCGGGGATGGAGGTCAGGGCGTTGGTGAGCTGTCCCAGCATGGGCCGGATGACGATATCGCGGCTGACCTCCCGGGCGAAGTCCTGGCTGAACTTCTGGAAGTCGACTTCCTTGCCCACGGAAAGATCGGCGAGGGCGTCCTCGATTTTGCTGATGGAGGCCCGGCCGGCCTCGTACCAGTTCTTCCACGTATCCTCGGCATCGGCCGCAAAGTCGCCCAATGACCGCCGCAGACCGTCCATGCCGTCGCCGGCGAACTGCGCCTGGGCGCGGTTCAACTTCTCTTGGATGAGCCGGCGCTCCTCATCGGTGCTGACCTGGTCGCGCTGAATTTCCAAAATCTTGATTTGCTCGCCGTAGTAGCCGTGGGTATCGCCGACAAGCTGGGCCAGCTCGGACCGCTGCTGGGCCATGGCCACGGCCTTGTCGCGCTCCAGACGCAGCAGCGCGGCGCCCTGTTCGGCGTCCCAGTCGGCGGAAAAGCGCATGGTCTTGGGGTCCTTGCGCAGCGCGTCGTACTTGGCCTTGATCGCGTTGGCCTTGGCCTCCCACTGGCCGATGCCCGTGCTTTCGGCCATGGTCGTCACATGGGCCGCGTCGTGGGCCATGGTCTCCAGATCATCCTGAATCTGCGCCAGGGCGTCCTTCACGGTCTGCACCTGTGGCTGGATGAACGTGCGTGCGAGCACTGCCGCCTGTTGCCGGTCCAACAGGGCGGAGGCCTGCGGCGTCAGCCGTCCCTTGGCGGCAAGCGCTTTGCGCTCGTCCTGGATCTTCTGATATTCCTTGAGCGTTTCAAGGCTGGCCTTGTCGTATTCCGCTTGGTTCTTGAGCAGCGCCGCGCCGAAGGGATCGCCGGAAAGGGTCAGCAGGAATTCCTGGTAGCTGTTCTTGACCGCGGTGAGCTGCTCCTCCGCCTTGTAGGCTTCCTGCCCGAGCTTGGTGATCGTCTCCAGCCCGCCGTTTTTGCCCATGTCCACCAGCGGGGCCTGGGTCTTTTTCGACGGGCTCGCATGCTCGCCTGATTGTTCCTCCTTGGGATGCTCGCCAAAGAGATCGAGCTTTGCGGTGCTCTCGTTGAAGTCACGCCATTCGCGTTCAATCGCCTCGCGGCGCTTGTCTATGGCCGCCCAAAGCTCCGGGCCGCCATTCTTGGTGGCCATGTCCTTGAGCATTCCCCAGCCTTCTGCGGAGGTGACGAGAGACGACTTGAGGAACAGCACGGATTGGGCCAGGCCCTTGATGCCCCCGGAAAGGATATCGATGGTGGTCGAGTAGTCTCCGACCTTCGCCTTGTGGTCGACGAAGGTTTCGGCGAGATTCTGAAACGTGGGCAACAGGCCGGCGGCGACGGCGTTGCGCACGCCCTCGAATTGCGCCTTCAGGCGTTTGAATTCGTCGTTGACTTCCTCCGCCTTTTGGGCCGTCTCCTCGCTGATGACCACGCCCAGGGCGTCGGCGTCGGCCATGAGACCACGCATGGCCTCGCCGCCCTTGTTCAGCCAGGGAATCATGGCCGCGCCGCTCTTGCCGAACAGGGTCATGGCCAGAGCGGTTTTTTGCGCGCCGTTCTCATAGCCGGCGAATTTCTCCGCCAGGCTGGCGAGGAAAGACGGCATGTCCTGCATGCCAGCGCGGATCTGCTGTTGTGAATAGCCCATGGCCATGAGCGCGGCCCGGACCTTGTTGCCGCCGGTGGACAGGCTGTCCATGCCCTCGCTGATGCCGCCGGCCGCGCCGCCCATATTCTTTTCCAGGCGCTCCACGGACTTGATGAAGCTTTCCTGATCGACGTCCGCAATTTTGGCCACATAGCCATACCGCGTCAGCTCCTCGGTGGTCATGCCCACCTGCTGCGCCAACTTGCCCATGTGGTCCATGTATTCGAAGGTTTCTTGCGTCAGCCCGCGCAAGGCCTCCTTGCCGATGTACGCGCCCATGCCCAGCCCGGCGAACGGCACGAGGTCCTCGAACTTCTCCACGGTGCGCGCCAGGGATTCAACGCCAAGCTCCGCCCTGTGGAAGACGTCGGAGAACAGGTCTTTTGCGGAGACGATGATTCGGGTCTCAGCGGCCATGTCTCGCCTCCTCTTGTCTCGTCGCGGCGGCCTCGGCCCAACGCTGAAGCTGCGCGGCCTCCAGCGCCTGAATCGTCTCCAGCATCATCCTGTCCATGCGCACCCCCAGCATCCGGGCCACCAGCCTCACGGCCATGTAGTCAAGCCCCGTCGCCCCGCCGAAGCCCACGCGCCATTGCGTCTGGACGCTTTGCCAAAGCTTCCAGGCCGGCGCTGCGGCCGGGTCCAGTCGCGGGGCCCGGCCATATTCGCAGGCCCCGCAATCCTCTACTCCGCCGCCTCCGGAGCCGCGGCAGGCCCGGCAGTATCGGACTCGCTCTGGGTCTGTTTGCCAGTCCCAGAGCCGCAGGAGTTTTTTACGGCTTCCGGCCCGGCCTGGTTGTAGCGCAGGGTCTCGTTGTAGAGCGTGATGGCGTCCGGGGCCGCCTCCATGGCCTTGTCGATGATCTTGGCCGGATAGTCCTCGCGCAGGCTGTGCTCCATCCAGTCGTGGCTGGTCTTGCCCCCCTGGGCCATATAGGCCTTGAGGCGCTCGAAATAGCTGCGGGTTTCGGCCCAGCTCCAGACGGCCAGTTCGACGATGTCTCCGCTGACGGGCAGGGTGATCTTCATGAGCTACTCCGTGAGGCTGTACATTTCGTTGCGCACGCGCACCACGATGGCCGAATCGGACGCGCCGGCGGCGTAGAATCCCTGGTAGTTGTGGCTCTCCAGCACGCCGGCGGGACCGTCGATGGAGGGCGTGCTCTGCTCGTACTTGAGCTCCTCCATCTTGAAGCTGAGCTGATAGCCCTCGCGGCGCAGCAGCGCCTCCAGCGAACTGGTCTCAAAGCCCAGGGCCTTGTCCAGGAAGGTGGCGTCCTTGAACAGCGCCTCCAGCTTGCCGCTGATCTCCATGATGTTCTCGGTGATGTCGCCGAGCTCGCCGGCCTTCTCCGGCGCGTTGATGGTGGCCTTGCCCTCCAGGCCGAAATCGACGTCGAGGGTGTAGGTCGTGATGCGGTTGGTCGAGAGCGCGCCGCCCTCGACGATGGAGAGATGCGCCTTCTCGTACTTGGCGATGGGCAGCTCGACCGGGCTGGCGTCATAGGGCGCGGCGGCGCCGGAATCGTCCACGATGGCGTTCTCGTTGGCCCCCAGCATGTCGAAGCTGGCCGAAAGCACGCCGCTGTCGCTCAGGCTCAGGCTCAGCTTCTTGACCTTGCCCCCCCGGAACCACAGATACAGCGGGATGCCGGGAAAGCCCTTCTCGCAGCCCCAGGAAGGCATGTCGTTGGAAATCTTGAACGTCTTGTCCCAGAAGTGGCAGACGGCGCTGGCGGCCAGGGTCTCGGCCTCGTAGGTTGCGGTGATCAGCAGTTCGTCGGCCGTGGTCCCGCGCAGCACGGTGTAGGTGCCGGCGTAGTGCGTCGAATCGGAAACGACGATGCGGCTGCCCACGGGCAGGCCATGAGCCGCGGCGGGCAGGCCGACCTTGCCGGATCCGGCGTCGCGCGCAGCGCCGGCGATGGCCGCCTTGCGGCCGATGTTGATCGCCTCGCTGCCCGTGAATGTCTCGGCCGTGTAGGTCGCGGTGATCACGATGCGGTCGGTCGTGCTGTCCGTTGTGACGGAGTAGGCCCCGTCATAGTGCGTGGTCCCGGAGATGACGATGGGCGCGCCCCAGGAAAGGCCGTGGGCCGTGCAGGGGATGCCCACGCGGCCGTTGCCCATGTTGACCGCGGCGGCGGCGTTGGGATGCAGCGCGGCGACTTCCACGGTCGAGACCGGGTCGCCAAAGATGTTGGCCAGGTGCATTCCAAAGTTGTGCGCATCCAGCGGGACCTTGATCGTGCCGCTGGCCTCGATGTCGCCCTTGGTCGGCTCGGTGGGGTCGCGCCGGCCGACGATGGTGTCCTTGTCGACCGAAAGCTTCGGCGTGGCCGTGAGGCCGTTGGACATCATGGGCACGCGGTAGCCGCGGCGCGCGGACGCGGCGCGCATGACGCCGAAATCGTCCTCGCGGTCGATGGTCATCGAGGACTGAAAGCCTTTGGCCTGTCTGCCGCTCATGGTCGCCTCCTCCCCTCGCTAGAGGGTATTGGTGTCTGTGACGATGTAGATTCGATGGGCCTCGAAATAGTTGTCGGCCGGCTGCACGTACTCGCCGCCCCAGGTGCCGGGCGGCCAGTCCGAGGCCGAGAGGACGGCGCGGATGGCCGACTCGAAGAGCTTGAGCGAGGCGTGCCCGCGCAGCTCGGTGAGTGCGCCCGACTTGACGATCTGGTCATCGATGACGCCAAAGGCCAAGAGCACCTTGCTTTCCTCGTTTTCGGCCTCGTTGCCGCCGTCCTGCTCCATGGGCAGCAGGAGAATCCAGGGCGCCAGACGCTCATCGGGCCGGCCAGTATTGCGGTAGCCGAGCAGCACATGGGGCGCGGAGCCGAAGCGCTCCGCGCAGAAGGCGGCGAGGTTCGCGGACTGCGCCAGCTCACGGGCCCAGCAGGCCACGATGTCGTAAACTTCCGCCATGTCCCCCCCCTAGGCCGCCTTGGCCGCATTGCCGGACCGCTCAAGATACTGGACGATGAACGCCTCGATGCGTCGCGGAATCTCGGCTTCGACTTGCTGGAACAGCGGCCGCACCAGGGGCCGCGCCGGGTCGACGATGCTGCCGCTCTTGGCCAGAACCGAACCGGCCGCAAAGAACATCGCGCGCATCTTCTCCGAAATCGGCGTCTCGAACCCGGCCTGGAGCTTGGCCGCCAGCGGCGCGGCCGAGGCGCTCAGCCAGCCGATCTGCACGCGCAGATTCTCGCGGTCGGCCTTGTAGCCCACGGCCTTGATCAGCCGGCCGAACTGGCCGTATTGCAGCAGCGAGCTTCGGCGCTTCTTCTTGCGGTCCAGCTTATGGAACTGCTGCACGTCCGAACGGCCCGGCCAGCTCGACCCGGCTGGTCCGCCGGCCTCGATGGCTTTGCGCATCTCCTCGCGCAGCCACCAGCCGATCTTGCCCAGGGCGCGCGCGAACTCGGGCCGGAAGTTCCGGGCCAGATGCGCCAGCCAGGGCTTGGCCGTGTCGTTGATGCGCAGAAAGCTGCCGCCGCCGCCGGAATCCGAATGGAACGGATACTGGCGGCCGCTGGAGGTGGTGATCAGGCCCTCGCCGTAGTCATAGCGCTTGAGGCCCATGCTAGTACCTCCCGCGCGCCTGCGCCGCGCAGCGGCAGATCCACCACAGCCCGTGCGGGCCGGTGCTGGGCTCGCGCACGACATCGGCGATGGTGTAGGCCACGCCGTCGACGGTGATTTGATCGCCCGCCGCCGGTTCGGCGGTGGCCGCGCCGTCGCCGGACTCCGCCGGCAGACGGAACGCCGCGTGCCGGGCGAAGCCGGGAAAGCTGTCCGTCGGCCAGCCGGTGGGGCATGGGCCGCGGCCGAAGCGGGAGACGATGGCCGTCATCTCGACGGCTATGCCGTCCTGGGGCTGGTAGCTGACGGCCTCGCCCTGCATGTCCAGGAGGTCGTTCGCCATGTCCGCAAACTCGCTCATTTTCCGTGCTCCTTGCCGTGGTTGGCGGCGCAGGTTTCGGCCCGGGCGTTATACTTGCTGTAGAGTGCCTCGATGTCCCGCTTGACTTCGGCCAGTTCAGCTTTGCGCACGGTGTCCTCCCAGATCGTCGTGCGGATGCTCGTGAGTTCATCCTTGAGATCCTTGAGCGTGGATTTCAGCCAAAGCATCAGCAAACAGAAAATGGCCTGCAGGAGCATCATGACGAGGGTGAACACCTGTTCGCCGGTCATCATGCCCCCTTGGCCTCAGCCACCAGCCTCCAGGCCGGCGACGAGCTGACGTAGTCGTGCATGTCGTCGGGATCGGCCTCGGACGCGGGCAAGCCGAAGGTCAGGCCAAGGGCCTTGGCGTAGGCCATGGCCCAGACCCAGGAGCAGATGGGATAGCGGTCCATGCCGCAGATGCGCCGGGCGAGGAAGACGTTGCGGCCGGCCAGGCGCGAAAGCAGCGCATCGCCGAGATGCGCCAGGATCTTGCCGTAGCCATACTCCCGGCCCACGTAGCCCAGGGCCACGGCGGCCACGGCCTCGCGCTGCGCGTCGGTGAGGCCCAGGCAGCGCCAGACCTGATAGTCCGCTCCGGACGCGGCGAAGTCCGCGAAGGACCGGCAGACCACGCGGTACAGGGCTTCCGTGACCATGCCCGGCGAGGTGAACCCGGCGACGTGGTTGGCCCAGCTCGAGGTTTCGCCCGGCGCGCGCTCGGCCCAGCGGATGCCGCGCTGGAGCAGACCGCCGCCGTGGCAGAGAATCAGATCGCCGGGCAGGAACATCAGAGGCCCCCGGCCAGGGCGGCCTTGACGGCCGCATTGACGGTTTCGCCAATGGTCTGGCGCAGGGCCTCGGCCGCGGCCTGCTGGCCCTCGAAGGCCTTGACGCCCTGCTCGCGCAGCGTGACGGCGCACGTGCCGTTGTCCGCGCGGCTGAAGCTGGCCTCCAGGCTGACGAACTCCTTGCCGTTGCGGATGGTGATTTCGCAGCAGCGCTCGCGGCCCTGGCCGTCCAGATAGGGCCGCACGCTGTACTCGGCCACGCCGTAGGAGCAGCCGGCCAGGACGGCCATGAGCAGGATGACGGCCAGGGCGCGCACTACTTGCCCCCGGCCAGGGCCTTGATGACGGCGCGTTGCGCGGCGGTGTGGCGCAGGATGATCGCCCGGTCGCAATCGCTGATCACGGCCCGGCTGGTGAACTGCGCCAGGAGGCCGCTGTTGACGAAGACGGCCGTCCCGGCCGCGGTGTTGGCGTCGGCCAGCTTGCCGGAGACGTAGGTCGCCAGCGTGCCGTAATCCGTGGCCGCGGCCACGGCCGCGTCGATCTCGTCGATAACCTTGAGCGCATCGGCGGCCTTGTAGGCCCCGCTGCGGATGGCGGCCACGTCGCCGAGCTGGAGCGCGACGCCGACGGCCGTGGGGTTGGGCAGGACCTTGAGGATTTCGCTGTCCGCGCCCAGGTACTTGCCGGTGGCGTTGTCATAGGCGCCGGTGCACTGGGCCGGCGGCGTGTAGGCCGGCAGGCTGGGCGCGGCGGAGTTGACGCAGGCGGACAGCAGCAACATCGCGCCCCAGCCGCCGATCAGCATGAACCCGAGCATTTCGAGACGGCTGAATCCGGACTGACCCGGCTTGTCCGCGCCGGGGATGGGCTGGATGGCGGACGGCGCGGGCTGGTCAGCGGTGGGCTCCTGCTGCTGGGGCGCGAGCGGCTTGATGGGCTCGGCGAGATCCTGGGCGCTGGTGATCCGCGTGCTCAGGGAGCCGGGATTGATCAGGGCCAGGATGGCGCTGCCCAGGGCCAGCAGACCGGTATGGATGAAGGTGATGAGGTCCACAGCCGGGGCCAGACCGCAAAGCACCAGAACGAACCACAGGATCATGAGGCCGGCGAATCCGGCAAAACAGATAAACTTCATCTTGTCGGACATGGATTCCTCCTAGCGTTCGGCGGGGTAATCCCCGTCAGTGATGAGCTGCGCGATGCGGTCGGCGCGGCCGATGCGGCCGCCGACGCCGTCGTCGATCTGATGGCTCCAGATGCTGTCGTCGAGTTCATGGACGGCCGCGGCCCAGTCGCCGCGCTCCATGGCCGCGAGCAGGTGCCGGAACTTGAGCAGGCCGCCGATGCCCAGGTTGAAGGCCATGTTCGCCAGCGCGTCGAAACGCGCCGGGGCGAGGGACAGGGCGAAGGGGATCCGGGTGGCGACGTCGAAAATCGCCCCGCGGCGGTCGATGTAGAAAAGGTCCGCGATCTGGCGGTCGGTGAGGGGCAGGCCCTTGGCGGCCTTGATGCCGGGCACGGGCCGGTCGGTGAAGTTGTGCCCCACTCCGCCGGTGAGCCTGGGCGGCGTGGCCGTGTCGGCGTAGATCCGGTTCCGGCGGCCCTCGTCAATGAGGAGCTGCGCGGTCAGCCGCGTCCATCTTGGCGCATCGGGGTCAATCTGGCGGATGTCGACCATGGGCCTTGTCCTTGCGTTTGCCCCCGCCGGCGCGGCCCGGAAGGATTTGACCGCGCCGGCGGGGGATCTAGAGGTGTGGCCCCCCGTTTCCGTCACGCAGCGAGGAGAGCGCCCAGCCAGCCGCCGGAAAGGCTCTCCACATTCTTGAGCGCGCCCTGCTCACGCGCGGCGCGCCAAATCTTGCGGTAGGGCTCCTCGCCTTCACGCTCCATGGTGATGCCGGCCAGGACGATGCGGCTGTAGCCCATGAGCCCGCCCAGCAGGGCGAGATACATTCCGCTGGAGCCGACGGCCTTGTTGAAGCCGACCACCACGTCAACGCCTTCGGCAATGTCCGAGCCGACAACGCAGGGCCTGTTGCCCCGGAAGGAGCGGCGCGCGACCCATCCGGACAGCAGATTGGAGTGGAGGCTTCCGGCCAGGAATAGCGCGCCGGGATAGTCGACAATGGCCTGGTTGCAGGCGGCGACGTCGGCAGCGGTGTGCGCCAGGAAGGCCCTGGCCTGCTCGACGCCGTTTGGCGCTGCGCCAAGGCAGAGCAGGACATTGTGCACCGGAAGGGGCAGTTCTCCCCAGGAGTGCGCACAGTGTTTTCCGACCATCCGCTGCATGGCCGCCCCTAGACGTTGAGCTTGATCTGGACGACGGTGTCGGCGGCGAGCGCGCCGGCAAAGGCCCGGCCGGCATAGACGTTGCCCGAGAGGGTGGCCGTGAGGCAGCCGATGCCGCTGGCCGCGCCCTGCGGGTCGCCGTCGGCGTCCCAGTAGAGGTTGTCGCCCTGGCTGATGGCCTCGTTCTTGGCCTTGCGGATCTCGTACACGCCTTCGAGGTCCAGCACGCCGGAGGCGTCGGCGGCGATGTCCGTGAGCGCGACGCCAAAGGTCTTGCTCACGAGCACGGGATCGCCCGCGGCGACGGCCGCGCCAGTGGCGTTGGTCCAGTCCAGGCGGTCGCCCTTGCAGATTTTGTTGATCGCCATGTTGGTCTCCTTGTTGCGGGGCCGGCGGGGCTAGGCCTGCGCGCCGGGATTCATGTACAAACCGGTCCAGGCGATGGCCTTGGCCTGGGCGTCCATGCGGACCTTGATCTCCACGCCATCGACGGTCCACCCGGTGCGCTGCTCCAGGAACGGATTGCGGTTGCCGCCCAGGAAGAACAGCTTCACGGTCTTGCCCTTGGCCGCGGCCAGGTACCAGGCATGCACGTCGTCGGCGTCCAGGCGACCGTCGTACACGCGGGTCAGCTTGGGCCCGAACCAGGGGTTGTTCAGGTTGGGCTGATTCTCCGCGCCGCCGATGAGCTGCGTGCTGAAGAACTGCTCGGCCAGCCCCTTCAGGCTGCGCGGTGCGATGAAGTAAAGCGGGGCGGTGTTCAGCACGCGCAGGCCCAGCAGGTCCTTCTGCAGGCCCATGGCCAGATCGCCGGCGTTCAGGGTGGTAAGGCTCACGGACCCACCGGAAGCGGCGAGGTTGCCGTGGGCGCTGTGGAACAGGGCCTTGCCGTCGGCCATCTTGGCGTTGGCGATGAGCACCCCGTAGGCCAGGTCGCCCTGGAGCCGGGCGCAGGCCTCGCCCATGTCGCGCGGGATGTCGGTGAGCAGGCCCAGGTTGTCGTTGATGATGGCCTGGCGGCTGATGGGGATGATCTCGCCGAAGGTGCGCAGCTTGGTGGTCTCCTTGATGTCAGCGGTCTTGCCGTACTTGAACTCGCCGTCCTCGGCGACCTCCTGGAGGTTGCTGGTCTCGCCGCGGCGCACAAGATCGGTCTCCTTGAAATCGGCGAGGTTGCCGCTGGTGTCGGTCCAGGCCTCGTAGGTCTCCTCGGCGGCCTCGAAGCCGGCCATGACCGACTGGTGCGCCACGTTGGACAGGATGTTCGGCAGGTCGCTGGTGGTGAGCGCGCGGCCCACCACGTCGCGGATGTCGCCGCTGGGCGAATGGCCGACGCGCAGGAGCGACTCGCGGGCCAGCTCCTTGAGCGAGTAGCCGCGCAGCTCGGTCTCGCCCGGGGCGGCCTGGCGGTCCTTCACGGTGATGTTGCCGTTGAGCAGCAGCGCGCCCACGGCCGCGGCGCGGAACTTGTCGCGCTCGGTGGCCGTCACCTCCACGCGGAATCCCGGGGTGGGGTTGTCGGCGCGCTTCTTGAGCTCGGCGAGCACCTGGCGCTGGGCCTCGGCCACGGAGGTGTCCTTGGCGGTCAACGCGGCGACCAGCTCGCGGCAGCCGTGCGCCTCGCACAGCGCGGTGATCTCGGAGACGCGCGCGCGCTCCTCGGCCACGGCCTTGCGGGCCGCGGCCGCGGGATCGGCCGGGGGCTCCGGGGTCTTCCCGTCATCGGGCTTTTCCACGCCGGCGGCACGGGCCGTTTCCTCAGCCTTCCTGACCGCGGCAGACTTCGCGGCCTCCTCGATGGCGGCGCGGACCTGGTCCTCGGTGGCGTCCTCGGGCAGGCCCAGCTTCCCGCGCATCATGCGCAGAAACTCTTTCATCGTCATGTCCTCCTTGTCGTTGGGCTCCAAGGTCCTGGCCTTGGCCCGGTTGTCCGCCCCAATCGGGCAGGTCGAAACTTCTGTGATCTGCCAGTCCACGGCCACGAGGCAGGGACCCGCAAAGGTGCGGCCCTCATAGGTTGCGGACTCGCCGGCGGCCACGGAAAGATAGGTGATGACGTAGAATCCGACGGAGTAGTCGGTGAGGTGCCCTTCGCGGGTCTTGGTGTAGGCCTCCTCGGCCGCCGGAACCGTGGAGTAGTAGGCGCGGGCCAGCAGCTCGTCGCCTTCCGCGCGGAACTCGCGCAGGGATCCGAGCACGTCGGCCACGCTCACTCGGCTGTGGGTGTCGAGCAGGGGCGCTTGCGTCACCGCGCGACAGCCGGAGAGGAGCAGAATCTCGGGCACCCAGCCGAGCTCCCAGTCAAAGACCATGACTTGATCCGTCTCGGTCGCGGCCACGATCTCGACGCTGCGCGTGTTCTCGTCCAGGCTGGCCGGCCGGCCGCCGGAATCGAGCCGCATGCCCATGATCCGCATGCCGCTCTGATTGACGTTCAGGCGCTTTTTCACTGCTGCACCTCCGTTTCGGCCGCGATGTCCTGGTCGACCTTGTCTGGATTCGGCGAGTCCGCCGTCTCGCCGTCCTGCTCGTCCAAGGCCGCCGGGTTGTTCTGGGATGCGGTGTTGACGCCGTTGAACATGGCGTCGAAGTTGAGCCCGCGCTCGGCGCAGGCATCGCGGTAGGCCGCGATGTCGTCGAGCACCTGGTCCGGATCGCCGCCGCGGCTCATGATGTATTCCTGCGGCGAGCCGAGGCAGCCCTTGATGCCTTCGACGGCGGCCTTCTTCTCGCGCAGGGGGTCGACCTCGGGCATGCCCGGCGAAATCCACAGGCCCTTCCAGTAGCGCCAGGGGTCGTTCCAGTAGCCCGGGAGGGCCAGCTTGCCCTCCAGCACGGCGCGGTCCAGGACCTTGCGGAACACCGGCATGCAGAAATGCATCACGTGGCGGCGCTGGATGGGGGCGAGCTGCTGCATGAAATCGTTCCGGCCGACGCGCAGCGTGGTGTAGTTCAGGCCGGTGTAGTCGCCGGACAGTATCTCGTAGGGGATGTCCGCGGTGATGGCGATGAGCCGCAGCACGAAACGGCAGAAGCCCTGGAAGACGTCGCCGCCGCGCTGATGGCTCTTCAGTTCAATGTCTTCTCCGGGATTGAGATATTCGATGATGGCGTTTTCCAACGACTCGATCTGCTTGCCGTTGCTGGTGACCGCGCGGCCTTTCTGGAACTCCTCGGAATCCTGCGTCTTGACGATGGCCAGCCACTTGCTGGCCAGCTTGGCGGCGTCGATCTCCGCGTCCATGGTCATTGCCAGGTCGCGCGCGAGGAGCAGCCCGGGGGCGAAGGGCGTGATGCCGCGCAACTGCTCCGGACGCTGGCGGTCCAGACCGAAAACGACGTCCTCCGCAGGCACCCTCACGGTCTTGTAGATCACCGTGTCGTCAATGAAATGGAAGGCCACGGGCGAGCCGGTGCGCGCGTCATACTCCACGCCGTCGAAAATCTTGTTACTTCCTTCCGCGCGCACGTTGATCGAGGCCAGCCGGTCGGACTCGTAGAACATGATGCCCATGCTCAGGTAGGTGCGGCGGCCGGCGAGATGCGGCTGGAACACGGCGAAGAACTCGCCCTGCTCCACGTCCTGGCGCTTGGCCAGGGCGGCGAGCTCATGGAAGTGCTGGCTGAACGCCGCCGATCCGGAGACGTCGGCGCTCTCCATCCAGCGGTCCCAGGCGTCCTCGATGTTACTGCGCAGCGCCTTGTCCCGGTCCTTCGGGCCAAGCGAGGCCCGCGACTGGAAGCGGATGCCCGTGCCGACCACGTATGTCGCCAGTTCACGGGCGGCCTTGGCGAAGGGCGGGAAATCGCGGATGAGCTGGCGGGTGCGCTCACGCACCAGCGGCGAAGCGCGAGAGATGAGCGCATTGACGTCCTGCCCCACGGGGAACCAGTCGCCCACCAGTCGGCCCACCTGCGCCGCGGCATACCGCAGGCGATCATTTTGGGGCGTGGACCGGGGAGGCAGCGAACGGCCCGGACGCGACAGGCGGCGGGGGCGCATCAGCATTTGCCGCCCCCTTGCGCCGCAAAGGTGCGCTTGGCCGGCGGCCGAGCGCTTTCGAGGGCGGCGCGGCGCTCCACAAACTGGAGCATGGCCTGGAAGTCGGCGAAGTCGCGGAAGCGGATCGTGGTGTCACCGCAGACGTACTCCTTGCGCGCATGGACATTGCGCGCGAAGTCGTCGAGGAGATTGGCCTTCAGCGCCGTCCAAGTGGTGAACCCTGCCGCCATGTCGCCTCCTGCCTGTAGATGGAGGCGAGCCTAACCCCTAAGAATAGGCCGTTCTGGAATTTCCGGCTTTTTACGGTTCAGGGAGGCTTCTTTCCTGGAGCATGATAAGTTTTTCCGCTTGACCTTACCTTATGCGGTCGCGCGGATGCCCTCCCCGTTCGTCCATGACGATGCGCCTGCGGCGCCACTCGTCCACCATGAGCTTGTCCGATTCCCATATCCCGCCGATCTTGGTGGCCGGAAATTCGGAATACCTGATGAGGTCCAGCACACTCTTCTCGCTGCGGCGAACGTAGGCGCAGATTTCAGCCATGCCGCTCAATGCCGTTTCGGATACGCTCACCATCGTGTGCTCCTTCCTGGATGTAGGGGTTCTTTTGGCTTGTGTTGCGGGACAGGCGCAATTTCCTCCGGCCGGGGCCGAAAACGCAGCCGCTTCAGGTCCGCGGCGATGAGGCTGTAGACCGAGCAGTCCCAGGCGTGGTTCGCCAGATGCTGCGGGCACGCCCAAAGGCCTTGGTCGTCGATGTATTCCACGGTCATCTGCTTGGCCCAGGAGGGCGGGCAGGATTGGAGCAGATGCCAGGCTCCGGGGTCGGCCGGGTTGATCTCCAGTTGGCTGGCGAGCTTGTTCTTGTAGTAGTTCACGTCGGCATCGAGGCGCGTCAGGCCGGACGGGGGCACGACGCGCTTGCCGCTGCGCGCGAGATAGCTGTCCACCTTGACGAGCTTGTACGGCTGGCTCAGGCGCGGAAAGCCCTTGAGCGGCAGCACGCGGCCGCGGCGCGCCCGGGCCCAGTCGTAGACCTCGCTGGTGCGGTGGCCCTGGGAGTCGATGACCGCCAGCTCTAGGTAATATTCGTTGCCCTGTGCATCCGCGATGGGCTCCTCGAAGAGCACCTGATGCAGGGCCTCGAAGGTCTGCACATAGCCCTGGCGCACCTGCCAGCTCTCCTGAATCATCCCGAAGCCGAACGCCCGAACCTCGTACCAGAAGCCCTCATCCTGCGTGTCGACCGCTGCGACGACGCCGGCCACCACGCCGCCGGAAGGCACAACGCCCTCGGGCCGCTCGTCGCGCAGGGCCAGGATGCGGTCCTCGCTGCGCTCCACCTGATAGTCGACCCACGGTTCGGCCTTGATGCCGTTCATGAAGTTGCGCATCTTGGTCTTGTCCTTGCGACCGCGCAGAAACTCCGCCGCGCACTTGGACAGCGAGACGAACGGCGAAATCCAGGCCGGAATGTGGAACCCAATCTTGGTGGGCCGCTTGGTCCGGAGGCTGGCCATAAGTTCGCAGCCCTCCTCGTCGCGCCATTCGCCAAGGCGCACGGCCTTGTTGCGCAGGGCGTCGGTCCACTGGCCGCGGCAGTGCTCGCACTCGTACCAGGCCAGGCGCTTGGCCTCGATTGTCTCCGGATTGCGCTCCTCGCTTGGGAAGCGGATGCCGCCGGGCTTGCGGCCCTCATCATCCCTCTCGCCAAAGCGCATGAGCTGCCAGCAACCGCACAGGGGACAGCGCACCCAGTAGTGGTAGATCTCCTGGGCCTCGTTGCGCAGGGCTTGCCAGATGGCCCCGGCCTCGACGGTGGGCGTGCTGATCTTCCAGGCCTTGGAATCGTCCTCATAGGTCGTGAGGCGCTGTTCGGCCAGGGAGATCGGGTCGGCCTCGCGCTTGCCGGCCGGCGGGTACTTGTCGACCTCGTCGAGCACGAGATACTTGATCGGCTTGTTGGCCAGGCCGGCGGCGGAGCTGGCCCAGGCCAGATACAGGGCCATGTGCTGGAGCTTGATCTCCAGCGTGGCCATGTCGTCCTGATAGCCGGTCTTGTAGGATGCGAGACGCGGCGTGTCGTTGATCATCTGCTGGATGCGCGCGTCGGAATTGTGCCGGGCCGTGATCTCGTCTGGATAGACGTACAGCACGGGCGCGGGATCGCAGTCGATGGCGTAACCGATGCAGTTGTTGACCGCCTCGCTCATGCCGACCTGCGGCGTCTTGCAGCAGATGACGACGCGCACCGAGGGATGCCATGAGGCGTCCATGATGCCGGCGAGATAGGGCGTGGTGTCGTTGCGCCACTGGCCCGGACGGCTGGACATGGTGACGACGCGGTTGGCCTCGGCCCATTGCGCGCAGCGCTGCCCGCGGCGGCTGCGCCAGACCTTGCGCTCACCGGGATAGAGCCGCACCTCGCAGCGCTCCGGCAGGCCCTGGGGCGCCATGTCGGCCGGGACGCGCAGCACAAGCACGCCGGGGGCCGGACGTTGCGGGGTCTGGCAGAGCATCATTTGTAGACTCCCGGCAGGACGAGTTGCAGGCCCTCGGGGACGCACAGGGCCAAGATGCGGTCCACGCGGAATGTGCGCAGGGGCGGGATGCCGCCGGCTTCGCGCTCGGCCCGGGTGAGGCCGAGCTGCAGGCCGACGTAGTATCCGCGCTCATCGTAGCCCGTGACGCGCACGCGCGCCGGTGCGCGGCCACGGGCGGAAGGGCTGATGACGACGACCTGGCCCGCGCGCAGGGTGATCATGATTCCGCCTCTCCTTCCGCCGCCGCGGGCTCATCCGGACCGGCGTCCCGCGCCGGCGGCTCGATGACGAGCACCACATTGTCCGCGCGGGCGTAGTCGGCCAGGAGACGCTCATGGCCCTCCAGCATGGCGCGCAGCAGCTCCGGGGCGCGGCGGGGATCGCCGCCCACGAGATGAATCCAGTCGCTGACGCTGGAGGCGACAAGCTGCTTGAGCCCGGTCTTGAGCATCACCGCGCGCATGGCCAGGTCCTGGGCCACGCCGGACTTGGGAACCCATTTGCCCTCTTCGATTTCGCGCTTGCGCCGGGCCAGCCGGGTCTGCTCGCGGATGAGCTCCATGCGCACCCCGTCCAGCTCGTCCTTGCGCAGCGCGCTCTCGTCATCCTTCTTGAGCCCCGAGGCCTTGAGCCGCAGATTGGCCTTGGCGTAGCGCCGCACGGTGGCCTCGCTGTACGTCCCGTCCGCGTCCGGCTTGAGCTTGCCCTCCTTGCGGTGGCGGTAGACGCTCTTCGTCGCCTGGTATCCCTGGGCCTCCAGGTAGCGGATGACGCCGGCGAGGTCGGAATATGACGCCGCCGGCTCCTCCTCCGGAGGCTGGGCCTTGAGCGCACGCTCCAGCGCGCGCGAGGCGGCCTCGAAAGCGGCGACGTTGGCGCGCGAGTTGTTCTCGTTCATCTTCCGGCGCGCACGCTCCTTGACGCCTAGGAGGTTTTGGACATCCACGGCGCGCGAGCGGGCGACGAGATCGGAGACTTCTGGCATACTCTCTCCTCAACCGGGCGGCCCCAGCCCCCGATTTTTTTAGGCAGTGCGAAAATGTTCCCAAAATACTTGAAAAAATAAATTATCCCCATATGTTGACGCAAATTTTGGCCCGTTATAGACTGATCCCGCTCGCCGGCGCCAAAGCCGGTCGCGAGCCCGAGAAAAATTCGAAAAAGGAGGCAAGCATGTTCTTGGTCAGCAAATGCTGCGCAGGGGTGAAGTGCAGGTACCGCCACAACGGTTTTTTGCGTAACTTTTTGACACAGTTAGGTGAGGAGGAGGACTTCATTGCCGTCTGCCCCGAGGTCCTAGGCGGCCTACCCACGCCGCGCGAAGGCTGCACCGTCACCGCGGAGGGCAAAGTTCTCGGCCGCCGTACGGGCAGGGATTTTTCGCCGCAGTACCATGCCGGAGCGGAGCGCACTCTCGCCATTTGCAAGACTAATGGCATCACGCGCGCATATCTGCTCAAGGACAGTCCATCTTGCGGCGTGGGGTACGGCCTCACCGCCAAGCTCCTCGCGGCCAATGGCATAGAGGTCATCCCCGTCTGAAGCGGGGCGCATACCCCTCAGCCAAGTAATTTTTCTGGCCGCGATTCGCGAGGTCTTCGAGCGTCGCAACCTTGGGAGTGGTGCTGTCTTGCCAATACCCCACGCCCAAGAATCGCTCTAGGCGCAAAAGCTCTTCCCAAACCTCAGGGAACTGCGCTCGAATGGCTGCATAGGCTGCTGGCTTCTGTCCGGGGCAGATACGGCACGCCGTGCGCTGCAAGCCGTAAGAATATCCTTCCCAGATGGGCAGCCCGGCGTCGCTCAACAAGGACACCCCCACGTCCTTGTGCAGGAAGTAGAGCGGCTGAAAGTACACATAAGCCGACATTCTCTCCACTGTAAGATAACGAGTTTCGCGTGCGGAGACATGCGCGCCTTTCTCGCTCGCCCGCCCACCGCGAATAACTACATTATCGGCAGGTGCGCATTGCAGCATGTAGTCATCAAGCGCCTGATGCAAGATGTCATGACAATAAGGGTGCATGAAGTGCGGCCACTTTCCCTTTTCCAACAAAACGTCAAAAATATTCCTTTGGGACCGCAACGTCTCCAAATTTACCCCTAAAGCGTTGCTGAATTCATTTAAATACAAACTATAAGAAGTAAAATCTGCCCCCATATCAACATACAGCAATATCAATTCATTATCCGGGAAAAAATGCCGACACCAAAGAGCTGCCGCCGAGCTATCCTTGCCGCCGCTGAATTCGACGAGCAGCCTTCTCCCCTCCAAAGACAGCCGTTCTTCTTCTGTGGGAGCGAGCGCCTCCATGTTTGACGACTTCACGATCTCCGGACGGCGAGCCTTTTCTTCCGCGCACTCGCCTTCTGACAGCTTTAAAAGTCTTTCTATCTCGTTAGATTCGAACCCAGCTCCCGCAAGATTAAACCCTAATACTTCGAGTTCACTCAATTCCCTGGCGAGCTTCTCTTCATCCCACTCGGCCCAATTGACACTGCGGTTGGCCAACAGGCGAAACCCCCGTACTTGGGCTTCGGAAAGATCGTCCATCAAAAGCACCGGAACTGATACGAGGCCCATTGAAATTGCGGCCTTGTATCTCAAATGACCGTCTACAATCTCCCCATTAGTACGGGCCAAAATCGGTATTTTGAAACCATATTCCTCGATAGACCGTATCATCTTTGGAACTGCTTTATCATTGTCCCTTGGGTTATGCTCATACGGATGCAATTTCCCGATTTCCCACATTTCAATCTGTTGCATCACAAGCCTCCAGTTATCATTTCAGCAGTTACAAAATCACCAAACTGCGTCGCCAGCCATTTCGAAAGAGCACCGGGCAAAAGAAATATTATCTCCTCCAAGGCTACGGCTGGCGTCGCCTCTCCGCCGCTTGGTAAAAGCAAATCACCCCTCCTGCTCCGTTGAAGGGTTATTCCATGCGCGGCCATATGCCGGGCCAGCTCCGCCGCCTGGACGGCGAGATTTTCCGGGACAACCAAACGCGCGCCCCCCGCAACCACCCCACCAGACGACAACGGTCCGACAGTCGCAGGGGCCGCATCGCTCAGCCGCAACACTGGCGGCAACCCCGCAGTGACCCACGCCGCGATGTCCACACCCTCCTTGAAAGCTTCGCCGGGGTCTTTGCCCAGCGGCACGGGCCAGCGTTCGGCCCTCTTGTACCGGTCGATCCACCAGCCATAGACCCTGCGCAGCAATCCGGCCTTGGACTTGTCCACCTCCGGGCTGACTGGCTCGTAGTCCAGGGCCACGAGCACGGACAGCGACCGCTTGAGCAGCGCGTCGGTGGCCGCGTCCGGCTTGAAGGCCAGGGAGCCGAGCGCCACGCCGGACACGGCGCCGGGGAGCGACTCGTCCATGGTCTGGCTGACGAGCATGGCGTCGAGCTCGGCCTCGACGATGACGAAGGCCTTTGCCTCGGGGTCCGTGACTAGCGTGTGCGCGGAACTACCGGAAACAACTACGTATTTAGTCGTTTCATCGGGCTGGAGGTGTTCCGCCGGCCTGCGGATGCGCAGCCGCACCGGGCTTTCCGTTCCGGACTGCGGCGCATAGATCGGAATGACGATACCACGCGGTATCCAAAGCCGACGCGGCGTCTTGCCGTCATCCTTGAGCAGCGTGGGCAGCCCCCATGACTCCCGGGTCCTATAGAGATCTGCGCCCCTTTCGCCGGGATTCCAGCCCAGGCGGAAGCGCCTAACAGCGTCCTCGGTTACGCCCCTGTCGGCCAGGTAGGCCATTTGCTTTGGCGCACGAAGCAACTTGTCATGGGCCCAGGCCGTAAAGTCAGCCGCGCGCTGCAGCCAGATCGCCGGCGGCAAATCCGGCCGTGCCGCCTCGAAGGTCCGCACTGCGCGGGCTGGCTTCGCCTGACGCGGCGTGGGCGATACCTTGACGTCACGCCCGGCGTGCTCGCACGCCTCGCGGAAATCCATGCCCAGAAAGTCGCGGCAGAACTGAATGGTGTCGCCGCTCCATTCGCATTGCCGGCACCAGCCGTTGCCGCCGTCCGGCCCATCCGGCCAGGAACGGAAACGGTCCTTTCCGCCGCAGCCGGGGCAAGGTCCGGCCCATTCGGTGGCCGATGCGCGCCTGGGCTCCAGCCCTTTCTGCCGCAGCAAATCCAGGATGGTCAGCATGCCGCCCCCAATGGTCTTGCAATGGTCCTGCCGTTGGTCCTGTCCGGAACAGCTTGCGACGCTTGGATTTTTGAAGAGTTGCAGACCATAAGACCTTTTTCCCGGTGAAGTTTTAAAAAGTTATTTTTTTAACTCTTAATATAGCGTTTTTCGGTCCTACGCGGTGGACGCACCTATCCTGTCCAAACGTTCCATTCCCTTAAAAATACTGTTAATTCGAAAGCTTGACGCCGAAATAATGGTATTTTCCGCCAACCTTCCGGCTTTCGAACTTCTCCTTCATGAGGTTGCCGAAGCGCTTCTGAGCCGGCGGGTTCTTGCTGATATTCTCCTCCCACCACTCCTTGAACGCCTCGTAGAATGCGGTGGCCGCCACCTGGTTGCCGCTGGCCACGGCGCAGCAGTCGGCCACGAACTGACCCATGATGTCTTCGCTGGAGCGATACTCCGCCGTCGCGTCGAGTACGGCCGGCGGCGGACAAAGACCCACCTCCTGCCAGCGCAGGAAGCCCTCCACGAGCCAGGCCAGAATCCCCGATGTCTCGGCCGCCAATTTGTCCGGAAGGTCCTTGTCCGCGCGACGCTCAAACTCCTGCTTTGGATCGCGGAAGACATAGGAAAGTTCGAAGGGCACCAGGAGACAACGCTCCCAAAAGGCGAAATCGTCCGCCGGTGCGCCCGGCTTGTGGTTGGTGAGAAGAACGAGCTTGTGCGTGGGCGTGAAATTGACCTCGTACTTGTCGTGAGGATGGCGTCCGACGAGGGTGTCTCCGCCGGAGAGCCATTTCACGCGGCTGGGGCTGATGCGCCGGCCGTCGTCGGTCTCCGACCCCCAGGCCAGCCGCACGCCGAGCAGGCCCATGATCTCCGGGCTCGGACCGCTGGCGTTTTTTCCGCCGAATTTTCCCTGGTCCAGGAGCATTTCCGAGGCGACCGGCTTGCTCAGCGGTCCCAGAATCTTCTTGATTGTCTCGACCAATGTTCCCTTGCCGTTTCGTCCGCGGCCCCAGAGAACCACAAAGCTGTGCTCCTTGATGAGGCCGCTGATGCAGTAGCCGAAATAGCGCTGGAGAAAGTCGGCCATGTCCTGCCGACCGAGCATGATCTCAAGCACGAAGCGGCGCCAGGTCGGACACGGAGCATCAAATCCAAGCCATTCCACGGGCGATGCGCGCATGAGCAAATCTTCCTGCCGGCCGGATCGGAAGGCCCCGGTTTCGAGATCCAGTACGCCATTTGCACAGGGGAAGAGCAGCGGCTTGCAATCCAGCTCGTCGCCGATGATGGACAATCTGTCCTCGCACGTTGTCGCAGCCTCAATGGTGTTCTTCCGTCCGCGATTGGTACGTAGGCGTTGAATGCGTTTATAAAGATCCTTGAAGAACGAAGCATCGGCGATGATCTTCGGCAATTCGCGGCTGTAAGTGTTGACCACTTCCTCTACACCGGAAAGTGCCTCTTGAAGCGAATCACGCTTCCAATGATTTCCAGTCCAGCAAAGCCATTCCTGGGAGGCATTGTTGTAGAGAAAGCGATTTCGGTGCAGCGCGGCGTAAAGAGCCCCGTCACCAAGTTCATTCGCCTGAAAGCACGTCAAGATGAACTGCGGAGATATTTCAATCTTTTTTACGTCTTGTTCTCCGATGGTCAGGCTCTCTTCCGCTACTCTCGCCTTCACTTTTTCACGGACATCCACCAGATTGATCAATTGAGCCTTAGGCATAAAGCATCCTCCACCGTAGAAATTGCGTGACACAATAGAGTAAAATAGTGGCACAAATTGAGCGCCATTTCAGAAATTCCCAAATTCTCAGAAGATCAAAAATTTCAGCGGACGGAAGGCCCGGGCTACACGCGACCCCTGTCAATAAGGGCTCAGGGAGGACCCAAGGCAGGGGAGGGGGAGTGAATGGGAGCAGACCGCCCTGTGAGACCTTTGGCGAGCCTTCTTGGGACGTGGGGGTGAGGGGAGTATTCCGGGACAGATACGGGACAGGAAAGGAAGCGGAAAAAAAAAAGTGCCTTGCCGATGCGCTTAGCGCATCAGGTAAGGCACTGTAATTGTTTTGGTACCGGGAGGGGGAATCGAACCCCCAAGGCCTTGCGACCGGTGGATTTTGAGTCCACTGCGTCTACCAGTTCCGCCATCCCGGCATGGGAAAGCATCCCATAGGAGAAGCCCAGGGGAGTGTCAAGGCGGGCGCGGCCGGCCGGGCTTGCAAGGCGGGCGGGCGCGTGCTAGCCGACTAGCCTTTGCCCCGTCGCATGCAAGGAGGACGCATGGTTCTGCCCCTGGGCTCGCTGGTCAACGCCGCGGCCATCATCGCCGGCAGCCTGGCCGGCATGGCCCTGCACGGCCGCTTCCCCGAACGTTTCCGGGCCATCGTGTTCCAGGGCCTGGGCCTGTGCGTGGTCCTCATCGGCGTGCAGATGGCGCTGACGGTGAAGAATCCGCTGCTGCTGATCTTCTCCATCCTCCTCGGGGGGCTCCTCGGCGAGCTCATGCGCCTGGATGCGCTGTTCGAGCGCGTGGGCGAGTTCGCCAAGAGCGCCCTGCGCTCCGGCAACCCCGACTTCACCGAGGGGCTGATCTCCGCCTCGCTGATCTTCTGCATCGGGGCCATGGCCATCGTCGGCAGCTTCGACGAGGGCATCCGCGGCGACGCCACCGTGCTCTACACCAAGAGCATCCTCGACGGCTTCGCCTCGGTGGCGCTGGCCTCCACCTTCGGCTCGGGCGTGCTCTTCTCCTTTGTTCCGGTGCTGTTGTACCAGGGTTCGCTGACGGTGTTCGCCGGAATGTTCCAGCAGCACTTCACGCCCATGGTCATCAGCCAGCTTACGGCCACCGGCGGACTGCTCATCCTGGGCATCGGACTGACGCTTTTGGACATCAAGCGCATCAATTTGTCCAATTTGCTGCCGTCGCTGATCATCGCCGTGGCGCTGGCCCTGGCCTTCGGCTGAGGCCACAACGCGGCCGCGATCCCAAAGCACTTGACCAAAGCGCTTGGGAGAACGTAGACAGAGGAACACGCCGTGGACTCCCCCCCAGGTTTGCCGCGCACTGCTGACGCGTTCCGCGTGGCCTGCGCTGCGCTTCCGGCGCGTTGATTACGACACGGCAAGGAGACGATCCGCATGGATGTGGAACTGGCAAAGCCCTTCGTCAAGGCGGCCATGGATGTTCTCGGCACGATGGCCTTCATCACGCCGCGGGCGGGCCGGCCCTTCGTCAAGAAGAACTCCATCGCCATCGGCGACGTGACCGGGCTGGTGGGCCTCACCGGCGAGGGCAACAAGCGCGGCAGCGTGTCCATCTCCTTCCAGAAGAACTGCGCCATCGCCATGGTCAAGAACATGCTTGGCGACGACATCCAGGACATCGTCCAGGACGTCAAGGATGCGGTGGGCGAGATCACCAACATGATCTCCGGGCAGGCGCGCGCCGGCCTGGCCGAGAAGGGGCTGGTGCTGCAGGGTTCAACCCCCACGGTGATCATGGGCGACAATCACAGCATCACCCACATCGCCAAATCGCCGATCATGGCCATCCCCTTCGAGACGGACGCCGGCGGCTTCACCATCGAGTTCTGTTTCGAATAACACGGGCGGCGCCGCTCCCGCCGCGGCGCGCGCAGGGTACACGCGCATGGGCATGCTAGACGGGTTTCGCGACAAGGACTTTCTCGAACAAATCACGCTCCTGAACGACATCGCCGGAAGGAGGGATCTCGCCGCCTTGCCGGCGTTGCGGGAGCTGTTCGACCGGCCCACCGGCGACACCAGCGTGGACTACATGGTGGTCGGCGCGCTCAACGCCGTGCTCGGCGAGCACGAGGGCGAGGCCGTGCGCGGGCTGGCGAGCGAGAGCACGGCCTACCGCACCCTGTGCATCCGCGTGGCCGGCGAATACGCCTTCGAATCCGCCGCGGGCCGGCTCACGGAGATGGCCGAGACCGAGACCGACACGGATCGGCTCATCGAGATCCTCGCGGCTCTGTCCAAGATCCGCCCGGAGGACGGCGCGGCGGTGTTCCGGTGCTTCCTGGGCCACGAGGACTCCATGCTCGCGGCCCTGGCCATGGAGATGAGCGGCGTCTACGGCGACCAGCAGGCCGTGCCCTTCCTCAAGGCCGCAGTGGAGGCCACCGACGCGGCCCTCACCTACGACCAGTGCGACATCACCACCTGGAAGGCCATCGACGCCCTGGCGGCCATGGGCACGCCGGAGACTGTGGGCTTCCTCGCGGCCAACGTGCATCACATGAACCCCACGGCGCGCCGGCTGATCACCGACGCCCTGGTGCGCCTGGGCGAGGCCGCCCTGCCGTTCCTGGAACCCCATTACCTCAAGGGCGACGTGGACCAGCGCATCCTGGCCTGCAACATCGCCGGCTTCATCGGCTCGCGCAAGGGGGCCGACGCCCTGGTGCGGGCCTTCGACGCCGGGGCCTTCACGGACCCCAATTCGCGCTACGCCGCCTTCGAGGCCCTGGGCCGCATCGGCACCCTCAAGGGCCTGGTCTGCCTGGTGGACGGCCTGTCCGAGGACGACGAGCTGATCCTCATGGCCGTGGTCACCGGCCTGGAGCGCCACGCCGCGCCCGGCGTGCTCAAGACCATCCTGGAGACCCTGGCCAAGGGCGACAAGAAAAGCTGGCGCATCGCCCGGGCGATCATCGCCTCCCGCGCCCTGCGCCTGTTCCAGGACCTCTACAAGGACGCGGCCGTGGGCGACATGCTCATGGACTGCCTGCGCGCCTCCCAGGACCAGGAGGTCCTCGACGCCTTCGCCGGCCGCCTGGGCGAGATCGCCACCGACCGGGCCCGCGCCGACGCCGCCAGCCTGCCCCGGGCCAAGGCCGCCACGCGCCGGGCCCTCGCCGCGGACGACTCCAAGTCCATGCTCGCCATGTACCGCAGCATCCTCACCGACCTGGGCTTCGAGCCGCTGCTCGCGGCCAACGGCCAGGAGGCCTACGCGCTCGTGGAGGCCGGGGAGTTCGTGGACGTGGTGATCACGGACATGAACATGCCGATCATGGACGGCATGGAGCTGGCGGGCAAGCTGCGCGGCACCCTCGGCTATGAGGACGTGCCCATCCTCATGGTCACCACCGAGTCCGAGGGCTCGCAGCGCGAAATGGCCGTCAAGGTCGGCGTCACGGGCTTCATCACCAAGCCCTTCAAGCCCGACGCCCTCAAGGACAAGGTCCTGGAGCTCGTGGGCGGCGCCCCGGCCTGATCCCCTCAGCCCCCGCCCAGGCGGCGGGAGGCCTCCAGCAGAAATTCCGTCATGCGCCGCGCCGCCGCGCGGTCGTAAAGCAGCCCCACGTGGCTCACCGGGCCCAGGCATTCCTGCGTCCAGCCGGCGGCCGTCTCGCGTGCGTCGAGGAGCGAGCCCGAAAGCGGCAGGACCATGCCGTCCGTGGGCGAAAACAGGCTCAGTCCCGGCGCTTCGCAGCAGGGCAGGGCGCGGATCTGCCGCAGGGCCGCGCCGTCGGGGCGCAGGCTGCGGGCCAGGCGGCCCATGCCGAGCATGCCGGCCAGGGTGCTGCCGTGGTGCGGCGCGCCCAGGGTGACCACCCCGGCCACGCGTACGCCGGCGGCGGCCAGGTCCGCGTCCGCGCAGGCCGCGCGGGCCAGCAGCCCGCCCAGGCTGTGCCCGACCAGCAGCACGCGGCCCTCCGGGTCATCCCCGGCCGCCGCGCGCAGGGTCCGGCCCAGGTCGGCGGCGATGGCCGCGAAGGGCGGGCCGAAGCTGGAATAGCCGTAGGTGAACAGCCGCGTGAACCCGGCGGCGCGCAGGCGGCGGAGCAGCAGCGTCCAGGCGGCGGGGTTGTGGTACAGGCCGTGGATCAGCACCACCGGGGGCGGATCGCCGCGTCCGGCCGCGCCATTGGCCGCGCCAACGGCTGCGCGGCCCAGGCCGGAGGGCGAGAACCAGCCCAGGGGCAGCAGCAGCGCGGTGAGCCAGAAGCTCCACACGGCGTTGGCCAGGGCGCGGAGCAGGGCCAGAGGCAGGGGGCCGCGGCACAGGGCGCGCTGCCGGCCGAGCTCGTCGGCGCGCAGGTTCTCGGCCAGGGCCAGGACCCCGGTGAGCAGGGGGACGAAAAGCAGGGCCGCGACGGCCAGGCACGGAACCACGCATCCTCCCGGAGCGCGGGGCTTGCCGCGGCTCCGCGCCTTGTGTAGCATGGCCGAAAACGCCTGTCAGCATTGGAGGATGTATGGAGCTTCCCCAGGCCGCGGAACAGGTTTCCGTGGACGACTTCTTCCGCATCGACATCCGCGTGGGCACGATCCTGCGCGCCGAACCCTTTCCCGAGGCGCGCAAGCCCGCCTACAAGCTGAGGATCGACTTCGGCGAACTGGGCGTGCGCCAGTCCAGCGCGCAAATCACCCAGCTTTACCAGCCCGAGGAGCTGGTCGGCCGCCAGGTGGTGGCGGTGGTGAACTTCCCGCCGCGCAAGGTCGCGGGCTTCAAGTCCGAGGTGCTCGTCCTGGGCGCGGCCATGGAGGCCGGCCAGATCACCCTGCTGGCCCCGGACGCCTACGCGCCTGAGGGCGCGCGCATCAACTAGCCGGAAGCGCCATGACCGGCCCAGCTGCGCCCATCCTCTGCCTGGACATCGGCTCCGGCACCCAGGACGTGCTCCTGTACTTTCCGGACCGCGAAATCGAGAACTGCCCCAAGCTCGTGCTCCCCGCGCCCGCCCGCGTGCTGGCCGAACGGGTCCGCGCGGCCACGGCGCGCGGCGCGGCCGTGCACATCCGCGGCGTGAACAGCGGCGGCGGCTTCGGCCGGGCCGTCTTCGCCCACCTGGCCGCCGGCCTGGCCGCGTCCATGACCGAGGCGGCCGCCTATTCCCTGGCCGACGACCTGGGCAACCTGACCCGCCAGGGGGTGGTCATCCGGCCCGACTGCCCGGCCGGGGCCGAGGAGTTCCTGGCGGCGGACTACGATCCGGCGTTCTGGGAGCGCACGCTGGCCGCGCTCGGCCTGCCCGCGCCCCGACTGGTGGCGGCCTGCGCCCAGGACCACGGCTTCCACCCCGGCAAGAGCAACCGCATGGGCCGCTTCGTGCTCTGGGAGCGGCTGCTCCTGGAGGCCCACGGCCACCCGGAGAGCCTGCTCTACCGCGCCGCGCCGCGTGAATTCACGCGGCTGATCGACCTCCAGCGCAGCATCGGCGGCGGACCCGTGGCCGACACCGGCGCGGCCGCCGTGCTCGGCGGGCTCTTCGACCCCTCCATCAAAGCGCGGCTGGAGCGCCAGGGGCTGACCCTGGTGAACATCGGCAACAGCCACACCGTGGCCTTTTTGCTGTACGCCGGGCGCATCTTCGGCGTCTACGAGCACCACACCGGGCTCCTCGACGCGCCCCGGCTGTGGGACCAGCTGGCCCGCTTCCGGCGGGGCGAGCTGGAGTTCATGGAGATTTTCGACGACCGCGGCCACGGGACCATGCGCCTGGAGCTGCCCGTGGCGGCCGGCGGCTTCGCCGACACCCTGGTCATCGGGCCGCGCCGGGCCATGCTCGAAGGCTATCCCGCGGAGTTCCCGGCCCCCGGCGGGGACATGATGCTCACCGGGGCCTTCGGCCTGGTGGAGGGCCTGCGCCTGCGCGGGCTTTCGGCGTGAGCCCGAACCGCTGGGCCACGACGCCGTCGCCGCGCAATGGGACGCCGCGCGGCGGGATTTCCACGGCCGCGAGCGCGACTGCCTGGCCCTGCTCCGCGGCCTGGGCTTCCGCGTGCTCCTGAGCGGATTGCTGAACCGGCCCGACGGCGGCCGCGACAAGGGCCGCCTGGCCGTCGTGGCGCAGTTGCCGCATTGAGAGCGCTTTCCGTCGGGGATACCGGGCCTTTACAAAACGCCCCCCCTTTGGCTACAAGCAGGGAAATGCCCGAGCCTGGGCACCAGCCCCGCTGCCGGAGTCGGTCCCCGATGAACGCTCTTCGCCCGGTTTCGCATCTTCGTCCGCCGCCGCGCCGCCGCCGCGCCGCCGCCACGCCGGGAGACGAGCCATGATCTTCGAACTGGCGCTGCTCGGCGTGGCCTACTTCGGGGCGGGCAAGCTCCGGGAGGACGGCCCCTTCGCCACGAAGGTCCGGGAACTGGCGGACAAGGTCGTCGACTTCATCGCTCCCGAGCCCCAGGCCGCCCCGCCGGCCGCCAAGCCGGACGCGCCGGAGGCGTTCGCGCCGTCGCCCCCCGCCGCGCCGTCGGTCCCGGCCAGGGCCGGGCGGCAGGCCCGGACGCCGACAAGCGCCGAGCAGCAGAACGCCGTGGCCATCCGCACCCACTACCGCAACGCCAGCCTGTTCTCCGTGGGCGCGCTGACCCTGCGGCAGATCGTGCCGCTCGCCGGGCCGCTGGGCTTCGCCGCCTATGTCTACGGCCTCTCCCCGCACCTCAAGGGCGTGGAGGAGCACCTGCGCAAGCACCGCAGCATCAACGTGGACACCCTGTTCCTCCTGGCCGACGTGCTGGCCCTGTTCACCGGCAGCTACATCGCCGCGGCCGTCAGCCTCTATCTCATCCAGGCCGGCAAGTACGGCGTGGTCCTGGCCAAGGACAACAGCCGCAAGCACATCCGCAACCTGTTCCGCGACCTGCCGGTCACCGTCCGCAGGGTGCGCGGGGGCGCGGAGGAGGATATTCCGCTGGCCGAGGTGCGCCGGGGCGACGTGCTCGTGCTCCACGCCGGCAAGGTCATTCCCGTGGACGGGATCATCATCGAGGGCTGCGCCGGAGTGGACCAGCAGGCGCTCACCGGCGAGGCCGCCCTGGCCGAGAAGGGCCCCGGCGACCTGGTCCTGGCCAACACCGCGCTCATGAACGGCCGGGTGCTCGTACGCGTGGAGAAGTCCGGCGCGGAGACCACGGCCAGCCAGATCGCCGAGATCATGCTCAACTCCGTGGACTACAAGAGCGATGCGCAGCTCAAGGGCGAAGCCTGGGCGAACGCGCTCACCCGGCCCATGTTCTACTCCTCCCTGGCGTTGCTGCCCTTCCTGGGGCCGGTGTCCACGTCGGTGTTCATCAATGCGCACATCGGCATGCGCATCCGCATCCTCGCGCCCATGAGCACGCTCAAGTACATCAGCGTGGCCTCCCGCCGCGGACTGCTGGTCAAGGACGGCCGGGCCCTGGAGAAATACCTCGAAGTCGACGCCGTGCTCTTCGACAAAACCGGCACGCTGACCAGCGAGGAGCCCGAGGTCTCCCAGGTCATCGCCGCGAGCGACCGCTCCATCTCCGAGGTCGTCCGCCTCGCGGCCATCGCCGAGCAGAAGCTCGCCCATCCCATCGCCCGGGCCGTGCTGAACAAGGCCCGGGAACTCGGCGTTACCTATCCGGACATCGAGGACTCCTGCTACTCCATCGGCTACGGCATCCAGGTGGAGAGCGGCGGGGCCGTCATCCGGGCCGGCAGCCTGCGCTACCTCGACGGCGAGGGGATCGCCGTGCCGGAGCGCTGGCGCAGGCTCGCGGACGAGAGCGCCCAGGACGGCGACAGTCTGATCTACATCGCCCTCGGCGACCGGCTGGCCGGGGCGCTGCGCCTGGCGCCGCGCACGCGCCTGGAGATGGGCGGGGTCATCGCCCGCCTGCGGAGCCAGGGCGTCACGTACATGGCCGTGGTCTCCGGCGACGCCGAGGCCCCCACGCGCAAGCTGGCCGAGGAGCTGGGCCTGGACGGCTGGTACGCCGGCGTGCTGCCGCAGCGCAAGGCCGAGATCGTGGCCATGCTCCAGGCCGAGGGCCGCACAGTGTGCTTCGTGGGCGACGGCATCAACGACTCCGTCGCCCTGCGGCAGGCCGACGTGTCCGTGTCCCTGGCCGGGGCCAACACCGTGGCCCAGGACATGGCCGAGATCGTGCTCATGGACGGCCACGTGGGCGCCCTGGGCGATCTGGGCGACATCTCCGCCGAACTGGACAAGAACCTCCGGGAGAGCCTGGAGATGAGCATCGCGCCGGGCGTCATCAACCTGCTCGGCGCGTTCGTCTTCAACTTCAACACCCTGGCCTCGCTGGTCGTCAACGGCGGCTTCGGCTTCCTGGGCGCGCTGCACGCCCTGCCGGGCCGGGACGACGGTCCGGAGCGGCCGGGCCACCTGGAGAGTCTGACCGAGGGCGTGATCCTCCATGGCAACGGCCATGACGGGGGCGACGGACCGGAGGGAACAGGGGAGGGGAGCGGGAATGCCGCACAACCGAAGTGATCAGGAGCATGTCGCGATCATCGGCATGAGCTGCCGTTTTCCGGGCGGGGCGAACTCGCCGGAGGAATTCTGGCGGCTGCTCGTCGAGGGACGCGACGCCATCGGCGACATCCCGGCCTCGCGCTGGGACCGCCGGGCCTGTTACGATCCGGACGGCAGCGCGCCGGGCAAGATGTACACCATGCGCGGCGGCTTTCTGGACGCGCCCGTGGACCGCTTCGCTCCGGCCTTTTTCAGCATCTCGCCCAAGGAAGCGGCGGACATGGACCCCCAGCAGCGCATTCTGCTGGAGCTCGCCTGGGAGGCCCTGGAGGACGCCGGCATCGTCCCGGCCTCCCTGCGCGGCGGCGGGACCGGCGTGTTCGTCGGCGTGTCCTCCAACGACTATGCGGACATCAGCATCCACGGCAACATCGAGCGCGTCACGAGCTATTCCCTCACCGGCAGCTGCTACAGCGCCCTCGCCGGCCGCATTTCGTTCGTCTTCGGGCTGCAGGGGCCCAGCATGGCCATCGACACGGCCTGCTCCTCCTCCCTGGTGGCCATCGACAGCGCCTGCGCGGCCCTGCGCCTGGGCCGCACCGGCCTGGCCCTGGCCGGGGGCTTCAATCTCATGCTCAGCCCGGACATGCAGATCTGCCTGACCAAGCTGCAGGCGCTTTCGCCCGAGGGCCTGTGCCGGTCCTTCGACGCCGCGGCCGGCGGCTACGCCCGCAGCGAGGGCGGGGCGCTCGTGGTGCTCAAGCGCCTGCCCGAGGCCCTGGCCGACGGCGACCGCATTCTGGGCGTGATCCGCGGCTCCTGCGTCAACCAGGACGGCGAGAGCACGGGCATCTCCGCGCCCAACGGAGCGTCCCAGGAGCAGGTGATCCGGGCCGCCCTGGCCGAGGCCGGCGCGGTTCCCGGCGACATCGCCTACATCGAGGCCCACGGCACCGGCACCCGGGTGGGCGACCGCACGGAGCTCACCGCCATCGGCGAGGTCATGGCCCCCGCGCGCGGCCCGGACGACCCCGTGCTCGTGGGCTCGGTGAAGTCCAACATCGGCCACCTGGAGGCCGCCTCGGGCATCGCCGGGCTGCTCAAGGTGGTCCTGGCCATGCGCCATGGCCTGATCCCCGGCGATCTGCACTTCCACACGCCCAATCCCAACGTCGACTGGGCGCGCTATCCCATCCGCGTCGTGGCCGCCAACACCCCATGGCCCCGCGGGCCGAGGCCCCGCCTGGCCGGCGTCAGCTCCTTCGGCTTCGTGGGCACCAACGCCCACCTCATCCTGGAGGAGCCGCCCCTGGCCGGACCGCAGGCGGCGGACGGGCCGGCGGCGGAAGTCCCCGGCGTGCTGCCGCTTTCGGCGCGCGGGCCGGAGGACCTGCGGCGGCTGGCCCGGCGCTACGCGGAGTTTCTCAAGGCCGGGGCCGGCGGCGCGAGCCTGGCCGACATCTGCCGCACCGCCGGCGCGGGCCGCAGCCACTTCGAGCACCGCGCGGCCGTGGCCGCGGGCGATCTGGGCGGGCTGCTCGACGGCCTGACGGACCTGCTGGAGCAGGAGTCCTTCGCGCGGGCGGGCCGCGGCCCGGCCCGGGTGGCCTTCCTGTACACCGGCCAGGGCGCGCAGTCCGTGGGCATGGGCCGCCAGCTCATGCGCGCGCAGCCCGTGTTCCGCCGGGCCATGGAGGAGTGCGACGCCATCTATCGCGCCACCGAGGACGCGGAGGGCGCGTCCCTGCTCGATCTGCTCTACGGGGACAACGCCGACGCGGAGACGGTCAACAACACGCGCTACGCCCAGCCGTTGCTGTTCTCCGTGGGCTATGCGCTGACGGAGCTGTGGCGCTCCTTCGGCGTGACGCCCGCGGCGGTGGCCGGGCACAGCGTGGGCGAGTACACCGCGGCCTGCGCGGCCGGGGTGTTCACGCTGCGCGACGCGCTCGGGCTGGTGGCCCTGCGCGGCCGTCTCATGGGCTCCGCGCCGGGCGAGGGCCTCATGGCCGCCGTGTTCGCCCCGCGCGAGGCCGTGGAGCCGCTGCTCGCCGCGCAGGCCGGCGGCGTGTCCCTGGCCGCGCTCAACGCGCCGGACAACACCGTGATCAGCGGCTTCGCCGGGCCCATGCGGGCGGTCCTGGCCGAACTGGACGCCCGGGGCCTGCGCTGCCAGCCGCTGCGCGTGTCCCACGCCTTCCATTCGCCGCAGATGGACCCGGTGCTTGAGGCGTTCCGGCGGGCGGTCTCGGCCGTGCCGCTGTCCGAGCCGGCGATTCCGCTGATCTCCAACGCCACGGCGGCGGCCGCCGGGCCGGGCCTGCTCACGGACCCGGAGTACTGGGTGCGCCACCTGCGCGGCACGGTGCGCATGGCCGAGTCCCTGCGCTTCCTCCAGGCGGAGGGCTGCGCCGCGCTGCTGGAGCTGGGCCCCCGGCCCACGCTGCTGTCCTTCGCCCGGGCCTGCCTGGACGCGCCGCAGCCGCGTCTGGCCGCGTCCATGAAGTTCCGCGTGCCGGACCAGCTCGCCCTGGCCGAGGCCGCGGGCGAGCTCTACCAGGCCGGCGCGTCCCTGGACTGGGGGCTTTTCGCCGCGTCCGGCCGCAAGGCCGCGCTGCCCACCTATCCCTTCGGCGGCCAGCGCTGCTGGGTGGCGGGGGCGGTCGGCGAAGGCGCTGCGGCCGCGGGGCGGCCCGCTCCCGCCGCGGTCGGCGGCCATCCCCTTCTGGGCCAGCGCATCGAGACCCCGGCCATGCCGGGGACCGTGCTGTTCCAGATGGACATCCTGCGCGGGCGGCACCACTTCTTCGCCGAGCACGTGATCCTGGGCGTGGAGACCGCGCCGGCGGCCGCGCTGCTGAGCTGGGTCTGGCTGGCCGGCCGGGAGGTCTTCCCCGGCGAGGCCTTCGTCCTGGAGGACGTCACCCTGACCCAGCCGCTGATCCTCCACGACGCCGATCGCCTGGGCCAGATCCTCGTGCGCGAGATTTCGTCGCGGCGCTGCGCCTTCGAGTTCCTCAGCCGCGAGACCGGCGCGGGGGACGCCGCCGGGCCCTGGACGACGCATTGCACCGGCGTCATAGCGCGGGGCGAGCCGCAGGTCCCGGCGGATGCGCCGGACCTCGCGGCCCTGGAGGCGCGCTGCTCCTTCCGCGCCAGCGGCGCGGAGTTCTACGCCGCCATGTCCCGGCTGGGCTACGTGTACGGCCCGCGGTTCACGGGAATCGAGGCGGCCGCGGCCGACGGCGCGGACATGCTCTGCCGCTGGCGCGTGGCCGGGCGCGACGCCGGCACGCGCGACTACTGGATCACGCCGGGCGAGCTGGATGTCGTGTTCCAGTCGCCGGCCGTGGCCCTGCTGCAGGACGCCTCGCGTTCGCCCGGACCGGGGCTGATCCACATCCCGTTCTACGTGCGGCGCATCGCCTTTTTCCGCCGGCCGGAGGCCGGGCTCCTGCGCATCCACACGCGTTCCGAGGCCGTGGCCCGGGAGGGCGCAGGCTCCGTGGAAAGCTCCATGCGCGTGGTCGACGATCAGGGCGGGCTGGTGGCGGCCGTGGACGGCTTCGTGAGCGCCGCGGTGCCGCGCCAAGCCCTCCTGCGCGAGGAGCGGCGGAAGCAGCTGCGGCGCATGGCCTACGTGGAGGACTGGCGGCCGCGCGTCCTGCCGTCCGCCACGGCCGACGACCGGCCGCGCGCCTGGGCGCTCTTCGCCGAACCCGGCCCGGAGGCCGAGGCTCTGGCCGGGCTGCTGGCCCGGCACGGCCGCGTGTTCCGGCTCGAACCCGGCGCGGAGTTCGCGGAGCTTGGCGACGGCCGCTTCCGCATCGACTGGGAGCGGCCCGGCGCCTTCGCCGAGGCCCTGGCCCGGCTGGGGCTGGGCGGTGGGGAGCGCGCGGCGGTGATCCACATGCTGCCCGGCGCGTTCCCGGTTCTGGGCCAGGCCGCCGCGGCGGACATCGCCGCCGGGGCCGGCGCGCGCCTGCGCAGCCTGTTCTTCCTGACCCAGGCCGTGCTGGCCGCGGACTTCCCCTGCCGGCTCTATTGCGTCACCGCCGGCGGCCGGTTGGTCCGGGACGAGGACTGCGCGGCGCGGCCGCGCAGCTGCGGCGCGGAAGGCTTCTTGGCCGTGGCCGGCCTGGAGCTGCCGGAGCGCCGCGTGACGCACATCGACCTCTCGCCCGAGCCGGACGGGGCCGAGCTGGCCGCCCTGGCGGCGGAGCTGCTGGCCGACGGACAGGAGACGCGCGTCTGCCTGCGCCGCGGGGAGCGGCTGGTGGCGCGCCTGGCCCGCTGGCGGCCGGGGGGCGAGGCCGGCGGGCTGCCTCTGCCGCAGGGGCCGTACACCCTGGGGATCGGCGGCGGCGGGCTGGACGACATGCGCCTGATTCCCCAGGAACGCCGCGAACCGGGACCCGGCGAGGTGGAATACGCCATTGCGGCCTCGGGGCTGAACTTCAAGGACGTGCTGCGCTCCCTGGGCGAGCTGAAGGACAGCGTCAACCGCGTCGGCGGCGAGTCCGCGGGCGTGGTCACGCGCGTGGGGCCGGGAGTGGACGACCTGCGGCCCGGCGACGCGGTGATCTCCCGCGACATGGCCGGCGGCGGCTTCAGCAGCCACCAGACCTCGCCGCGGCGCTTCCTCGCGCGCAAGCCGGATTTCCTGAGCTTCGCCGAGGCGTCCGCCGTGCCCATCGCGTTCATGACCGCCTGGCACGGCCTGCTGGAGCTGGCGGGGCTCCGGCGGGGCGAGCGCGTGCTGATCCACGCCGCGGCCGGCGGCGTCGGCCTGGCCGCCGTGCAGATCGCCCTGGACGCCGGGGCGGAGGTCTTCGCCACGGCCGGCTCGCCGCGCAAGCGCGCGCTCCTGGCCTCCCTGGGCGTGGCCCGCGTGTTCGATTCGCGCAGCCTGGACTTCGCGGCGGAGATTCCGGCGCTCACCGGCGGCACGGGCCTGGACGTGGTGCTGAACTCGCTCACGGGCGAGGCCCTGCGCCGGAGCCTGGCGCTCCTGGGCCCGCGCGGCCGGTTCATCGAGCTGGGCAAGCGCGAGATCCTGACGCCGGCCATGGTGCGCGCCCTGCATCCCACGGCGGCCTATCACGCCTTCGACCTCACCGACGTGCTGGCGGCTTCCCCGGACGCCCGGGCGGACATGTTCGCGGCGCTGATGGACAAGTTCGCCGCCGGCGCGCTCAAGCCCCTGCCGGTGCGCGCCTTCCCCGTGCGCCAGGCCCCGCGGGCCTTCCGCTTCATGGCCCAGGCCCTGCACGTGGGCCGGGTGGCGCTGACGCACGACGCGGTCATGCGCGCGCGGGAGCTGCCGGACGGCGCGCCCCTGCGGCCCGACGGAACGTACCTGATCACCGGCGGTCTCGGCGCGCTGGGCCTGGAGCTGGCCGGCTGGCTGGCGGACCATCCGGTGGGGACCATCGTGCTGGCCGGGCGGCGGCCGCCTTCCGGGGCGGCGCTGGAGCGCATCGAGACCCTGCGGCGGGGCGGCGCGGACGTGCTCGCCGCGCAGTGCGACGTGTCCGACGCCGCGGACTGCGCGCGGCTCATGGCCCGGATCGACGCGCTGCCGCACCCGCTGCGCGGGGTGATCCACGCCGCGGGCGTGCTCGACGACCGCAGCATCGCCCAGATGGACTGGGAACGCTTCGCCGCCGTGCTCCAGCCCAAGACGCAGGGAGCCTGGAACCTGCACGGGGCGACGCGCGGCCGCCTGCTGGACTTCTTCGTGCTGTTCTCCTCGGCCTCGTGCACCCTGGGCAACCGGGGCCAGGCCAACTACGCCGCGGGCAACGCCTTCATGAACGCCTTGGCGCTGCACCGCCGGGCGCAGGGGCTCTGCGCCGCGAGCGTGTGCTGGGGCCCCTTCGCCGAGGTGGGCATGGCCGCCGGCGGCAGTCAGGCCGGCGCGCGCATGGCCAAGAGCGGCATCCTGGGCCTCCGCCCGGCCGACGGCGTGGCCGCGCTGGCCGGGATCATCGGCCAGGACCTCGCCGTGCCCACCATCGTGGACATGGACTGGCGGACGTTTTGGGAGACCCTGCCGGAGGACCTCGCCGCCACGTTCTTCGAGGATTTGGCCGCGTCCGGCTCCGCCGCGCTTCCGGCCGCGGGCGCGGACCGGCGGGAGGGCGAGGACTCCGGCGCGGCCTCGGCGCTGGCTCGTGTCAAGGCCGCCCCGGCGGACGGGCGGCCGGCCCTGGTCCTGGATCTGGTGCGCCGGCTGGCCGGCCGGATCATGGGCTACACGGACATGAACCTCGTGCCCACGGACCTCTCGATCACGCGCATGGGGCTGGATTCGCTCATGACCATGGACTTCCGCAACCAGGTGGAGAAGCGCCTGGCCGTGCAGCTACCCTATGCCTTCCTGGCCGAGCACGCCAGCCTGGAGGACATCGCCGCGCGCGTCGTCCGGGAGCTGCCCCGGTGAGCCCCGCCGGCGGGGGGGAGGCCGCGCCATGAGCCTGCCGCCGGACGTCGAACGCCGCGCGCCCATGTCCTCCGCGCAGCGGCGGATCTTTCTGCAATGCCAGCGGCCCGGGGGCGAGCGCGCCTACCATCTGCTCCATCTGGCGCGGCTGCGCGGACCCTTTCCGCTGGAGCCGGCGCGGGCCTTCGCCGCGCGCTTGGCGGCCCGCCACGACGCCCTGCGCTCCTGCTTCCGGGTGGCGCGCGGCGAGTTCCTCTGCGAGGTCCGCCGCCGGGTGGAGATCCCGCTCACGCTGCTGCCGCCGGCCCCGCCGGACAGCGATCCCCTGGTCCTGGCCGAGGCCCTGGCGGAGGAGCACGACCGGCCCTTCGACCTGTCCGCGCCGCCGCTGCTCCGGCTGCTGATCCAGCCGCTGGGGCCGGAGGACCGCATCCTGCTGTTCAACTGCCACCACCTGATCTTCGACGGCTATTCCGGCGCGCTGCTGGCGCGGGACATCCGTGACGCCCTGGCCGGCCGGGAGCTGCGGCCCATCGCCCGACGCGCCGCCGACTTCGCCGACTGGGAGCGGGAGTTCTTCGCCTCGGCGGAATACGCGCGGCAGCGGGACTTCTGGCTGGCGCGCCATGCGCGGCCGCCCGAGCGTCTGGGCTTCCCAACGGACTTCGCCCCGCCGCAGGGCAAGAGCTTCCGGGGCGCGTCGCTCATCCGCCACCTGGACACGGCCGGGCTCAAGGCCTTCTGCCGGGAGCGGGGCGCGACCCTGTTCACCGTGCTGCTCGCGGCGTTCGCCTGCGTCCTGCACCGCAGCACCGGCCGGACGGAGATCACCCTGGGCACGCTGATCTCCCCACGCGAGGCCGGCGGCTTCCAGGACGTGATTGGGCTCTTCGCCAACACCCTGCCGCTGACCCTGAGCCTGGACCCGGCCATGCCCTTCGCGGCGTTTCTGGAGCGCGTGCGCGGCACGGTGACCGCCGCCATGAGCAACGCCGAATTTCCCTTCGAGCATCTGGTGGCGCAGCTGCCGTTCGCGGAGCAGGGCGAGCGCAACCCCCTCGTGGACGTGGTGTTCAACTACGAGCGGTCGGCCGGGAACCGCGTGGAGACCTTCGGCGGCGCGACGCTGGAGCCCCTGGACTGCTACGCCGGGGTGAGCATGTTCGACTTCGCCGTGGATCTCGTGGAGTACGCCGACGCGGTGCGCGTCCGGCTGGAGTACTGTACGGATCTCTACCGCGAGGCGACCATGACCGGCCTGCTCAACGCCCTGGCCGCCGTGGCCGGGCGGATCTGCGCCGAGCCGGATGTCCCCGTCGGCCGGCTCGGCCTGCTCACGGCCGAGGACGGGGCCCGGCTCGCGCAATGGAACGACACGGCGCGGCCGGCCGCCGGCGGAACCTTTCTGGAGGCCTGGCGGCGGCGGCTGGGCGAATACGCCGACAATCCGGCGCTGCGCCAGGGCGGCAGGGAGCGGACCTACGCCTGGCTGGACGCGCGGTCCGAACGCCTGGCGCGGGCGTTGCGCGGCCAGGGCGTCGCGCCGGGTGACGTGGTGGCCGTGGCCCTGGAGCCCGCGCCGGACTGGCCGGCGGCGCTCCTGGCCCTCTGGCGGATCGGGGCGGCGTACCTGCCCCTGGACCCCGGGCAGCCGGCGCGGCGGCTGGCCTTTCAGCTGGCCGACAGCGGCGCCGTCCTGGTCCTGACCCAGGCGTCCCTGCGCCCGGCCTTTGCGGATTTTCCGGCCGTGGCCGCGCTGGAGGAGCTGGAGCCGGCGGCCGGCGCGGCGGACTCACCGGACGTCGCCGCGGACCCCGGCCGCGCCGCGTACGTCCTGTACACCTCCGGCAGCACGGGCGAGCCCAAGGGCGTCGTGGTGGAGCAGCGCGCCGTGCAGGCCCACATCGAGGCCGTGCAGGCCGTGTACCGCCTTCAGCCGGACGACAACGTGCTCCAGTTCGCCGCGCCGACCTTCGACGCCTCCCTGGAGCAGATCCTGGCGACCCTGGCCGCCGGGGCCTGCCTGGTGCTCCCGGACGCCCGCCTTAAACCCCCGCGCGACATGCTGGCCCTCCTCGCGGCCGAGGAGATCACGGTGGCCGAATTCCCGCCGGCCTACCTCCGCGAGCTGGTCCCCGTCCTGGCCGAGGCCGGGGCGCGGTCCCTGCGCCGGCTGCGGCGGCTGGCCTCCGGCGGCGAGGCCCTGGACATGGACCTGGCCCGGGAGCTGCTGCGCCTGCTGCGCGCCGGCGCGCGGCTGATCAACTTCTACGGCCCGACCGAGGCGGCCATGGCGGCCTCGGGCTTCGTCGCGCCGGCGGACCTCGCGCCCTACGCGGCCCTGCGCAGCCTGCCCATCGGCCGGCCCCTGGCCAACACGCGGGTCCACGTGCTCGGGCCCGGCGGGGCGCTGCTGCCCGTGGGCCTGACCGGGGAGCTGGGCATCGCCGGCGAGCGCCTGGCGCGGGGCTACTTGAACCGGCCGGAACTCACCGCCGAGCGCTTCGTCCGCCTGGAAACGCCGGCGGGGCCGGAGCGCGTCTACCGCACCGGGGACCGGGCGCGCTGGCTGCCGGACGGGGAGCTGGAGTTCCTGGGCCGGCTGGATCGCCAGGTGCAGGTGCGCGGCCACCGCGTGGAGCCGGGCGAGGTGGAGCAGGCCCTTCTGGCCCATGCGCAGGTCCGCGACGCCGTCGTGCTGCCGGGGGAGGACGGCGGGCTGCTGGCCTTCACGACCGGTCCGGCCGGGCCGCGCGAGCTCGCCGCCTGGCTGCGCGGGCGGCTGCCGGACTACATGCTTCCGGCGACCTTCGCCGTCCTGCCGGCCATTCCGCGCACCGCCGCCGGCAAGCCCGACCCGGAGGCGCTGCGGGCGGCCCGGCTGGCGGCGACGGACGTCATCGGCCCCGGCGGACCGGGACGCGAGCCGCCCCTCGACGCCCTGGAGTGGGAGCTTTGGGGCGTCTGGCGGGACGTGCTCAAGACCGCGGACTTCGGCCGCGGCGACGTTTTCCAGCAGCTGGGCGGCAACTCCCTGGGCCTGCTGCAGGTCATGACCGAGGTCCGCAACCGCCACGGTGTGGACCTTCCGCTGTCCCTGCTCCTGGGTTCGCCGAGCATCGCCGCTCTGGCGGAGCACATCCGCGGGGCCGGCGGCGGGAGCGACGCCTCCCGCGTCGTGGCCTTCGGCCGGAAGGAGCGGGCGGCCGGACCGACCGTTGCGCTGCTGCCCGCCCTGGGCGGCCTGCTCCTCGACGTCGCGGACCTCGGCGCGGCGCTTGCCGGGCGGGCGGAGACCTCCGGCGTCTTCGGCCTGGAGCTCCCCCTGGCGGACGACGAGCGCCTTGCGGCCGCGGACGGCGATCTGGTCGGGGCCCTGGCCGCCGCCGCCCTGGGATCGCTGGAGGCCGCCGCCGGACGCGACGCCTTGGCCGGCGGCGTGCTCGTGGGTTACTGTTTCGGCGCGCTGGTGGCCCTGCGGATGGCCGGCGCGCTGGAGGCCGGCGGCGCGCCCCTGCGTCGCCTGGTGCTTCTCGACGCGATGGCCCCGGGCTGCAACGAGGCGGAGGCGGCCCTGGACCGGCGCGGGCTGCTGAACATGGCCGTGGACATGCTGCTTGGCGGCGATGCCGCCGCCTGGGTCCCGGCGGCGGTGGACGAGGCCGAGGCGCAGGCCTGCGCCCGGGCCCTGGCGCTGCTGCAACAGGCCCGGCGCGCGCCCCTGGCCCTGACGGCGGAGGATCTCCGGCGGGACATCGGCGCTCTGGCCCGGCGGGTCGCGGCGCAGGCCGTAAGCGCCCAGGCCGCGCCCATCCGCGCGGACATCCTCCAGATCCGGGCCCAGGACGAGCCCGGCGACCGGGAGGCCGAGGCGTGGCGCTGGGATTGGTCGGCCTGGACCACCGGGACCTTTTCCGTGCACTGGACGCCGGGAAATCATTTCACCATGATCAAGGGCGGCAACGCTGCGGCCCTGGCCGCGCTTGTGGCGCGGCCGGACGCGGCCGGGCGCTGAACGAAGGAGCGGACATGCGCGAATTGGCGGGGAAGGTGGCGGTGATCACCGGTGCGGCCAGCGGCATCGGCCGGGCCCTGGCCGGACGCTGCGCCGCCGAGGGCATGCGGCTGGCCCTGGCGGACATCGAGGCGCCGGCCCTGGAGCTGGCGGCGGCGGAGCTGCGCGCCGGCGGAACCGAGGTTTTGGCCGTGCGCACGGACGTCTCGCGCTGGGAGGACGTGGCGGCCCTGGCCCGCAGCGTCGTGGACGCCTATGGCGCGGCGCACCTCGTGTGCAACAACGCCGGGGTGGCCGCGGGAGGCACCGTTTGGGAAACGCGCCTGGAGGACTGGCGCTGGGTCCTCGGGGTGAACCTCTGGGGCGTGATCCACGGGGTGCGGGCCTTCACGCCCATCCTGCTGGCCCGGAAGGAGGGCCACATCGTGAACACGGCCTCCATCCAGGGCCTGATCACGCACCATCCGTTCTCGTCCAACTACCAGGTGAGCAAGCACGCGGTGCTGGGCCTGTCGGAGCAGCTGCACCACGAACTGGCCGGAACCGGCGTCGGGGTCTCGGTGCTCTGCCCGGGCTGGGTGCGCACGCAGATCGCGGACGCCAGCCGGAACCGGCCGGATTACGCGCCGATCAGCGCGCCGGGCGCGTTCAGCCCGGCCCAGGAGGAGACCCTGGAGCAGTGCGCCGAGGCCCTGCGCCGCGGCGACGATCCGGAGCGCATGGCCGCCGCCGTGCTCGCCGCCGTTCGCGAGGAGCGCTTTTACGTCCTGCCGCATCCGCAGTGGCTGCCGTATGTGCGCGCGCGGATGGAGGGCATTCTTGACGGCCGGGCGCCCGGGGCCGCGCCGGTGGATGCGCTGGCCTGCGCGCCGGGCGTCCCGGCGGACGAATCCGCGGGCGGCCCCGGCCGAGGTCCGGGAGGCTGAGGGCGGCCATGCCGGAGCGGCGCGACGTGACCTTTTCCAGCCGCGGGCTGTCCCTTTCCGGCTGGCTGTTCCTGCCCGAGGGGCCCGCGCCCGTCGGCGACCGGCCCGCCGTGGCCCTGGCTCACGGCCTGTCCTGCGTCAAGGAGCAGGGCCTGGAGCACGTCGCCGGGCGCTTCGCCGCCGCAGGCCTGGCCGCCCTGGCCTTCGACTTCCGGACCTTCGGCGCGAGCGCGGGCGAGCCGCGCGGCCAGGTCTTTCCCCTGGAGCAGGCCGAGGACTACCGCAGCGCCGTCGACTGGCTCGTGGCCCAGCCGGGCGTGGACCCGGCGCGCATCGGCGTCTGGGGCACCTCGCTGTCCGGCGGGGTCGTGCTGCATCTGGCCGCCGGCGACCGCCGCGTCAGGGCGGTGGTCGCCCAGGTCCCCTCGCTGCTGACCAGCGAGAACTGCCGCTTTTTGCAGCCCGGCCCGGAGGGGCCCATCGCGGCCCTGCAGCGGTTCGAAAGCGTGAAGCGCCGCCGGGACGACGCGGTCCCGACCATTCCGGTGGTCGCGCCCGCGGGCGAGCCCTGCGTGTTCGCCGACGACGAGTGCCGTCGGGCCTACGCGGACATGGCGGTCCCGGCCTGGCGCAACGCCGTGGCCTTGGAGTCCCTGGAGCGGCTCCAGGCCTTCGACGCCGCCGCGCACATCGGGCGCATCGCGCCAACGCCGCTTTTGCTCATCGGCGCGGAGGCGGACACGTTGATTCCGGTGGAGCTGGTGCGCCAGGCCTTTGCCCGCGCGGGCGAGCCCAAGGAGTTGGTGCTGCTGCCCTGCGGCCATTTCGACGTGTACGCGGAGCCCTGGCGCGGCCGCGCGGCGGCGGCGGCGGCGGAGTGGCTGGCCCGCGTGCTGCGGGCCGGCCCGCCGTCCTTGACAGGCCGCCGCGATTGACGTTGTAAGAGTCGGGAAGGAAAAAGGCCGCGTCGGCGGAGCGTCGCCGGCCGGAGCAAGGGGGACAGGGTGCGAGGAATTCGGGTGTACTGTCTGGCGTTGGCCTGCGTGCTCGGCGTTGCGTTTTCCGCGCCGGCCCTGGGCGCGGGCAAGTCCCAAGCGGCCAAGGCCCGTCCGGCGGCGGCGCGGGTCTTCCGCGTGGGTGTGCTGGAGGCCGGGCCCAACTGGGTCCACGAGAAGATGCTGGAGGCCCTGGAGACCGCCTTCAAGGCCAAGGGCTGGGGCGACCGCGTGATCTTCCCCCCGGACGCGCGCAAGACCGGCGCGTGGAACAAGGGCGGCCGGAACCAGACCCAGGCCTACGCCGCCGAACTCATGGCCCGTCAGGATCTGGACTGCATCATCGGCATGGGCACCGAGGCCGCCCTGGCGCTCATGGCCAAAAACAACCGCCATACGCCCGTGGTGGCCATGACCCTCTCCGATCCCATCGCCTCGGGCCTGGTGAAGAACGAGCAGGACTCCGGCGTCGACAACCTGACCACCGCCATCATCCCCGACCAGTGGCTGAACATGCTGCGGATGTTCTACAGCGTGGTGCACTTCAAGAAGCTCGGCGTCATCTACACGAACACCCGGCCGGGCCGCACCTACGCCAACGTGGAGGACGCCCGCGACGTGGCCCGCGAAAAGGGCGTGCCGCTGCTGGAATACTCAAGTCTGGAGGGCGAGGCCACTGCGGCGCAGTGCATGAAGGGTCTGGACGCGCTCATCGCCAAGGGCATGGACGCCTTCTACGTGCCGGACATCCCCTGCTTCGACTGGACCGGGAACGATCCCCGGCCGCTGTTCGAGCACTTGGCCAAGCACAAGGTGTCCACCTTCGCCCGCACCGGCGTGGCGCTGGTGCAGCTTGGCGCGCTCATGGGCTCCTGCTCCTTCGACATGCGGCCTCTGGGCGAGTTCCACGCCGCGCAGATGATCGCCATCTTCCAGGGCCGGAAGCCGCGCGAGCTGTCCATGATCACCAAGGGCGACCTGGGCCTGGCGCTGAACCTCGAAACCGCGCGCAAGATCGGCCGCGACTTCTCCTCCGACGTGCTCGTCAGCTCCGACGTCATCGTCAGCCGCACGCTGAGCCTGGATTCCGTGCGCAAGTGGTATTGAGCAGGCCGTCGAGCGAGGCGTCCAGCAGTTTCACGTCCACGGGCCCGTCCGCGGCCAGGGCGCAGATCCAGCCCGCGCCCACGTCCGGCCGCGCCACGCGCCAGGCGGTTCCCCCGACGCGGATCTCCGCGCCGCGCGCGTCCACAGTGGCGGGCTCCACGCCGAGCCCCCGGCCGTCGGCCTTGAGCGCGGCCTCCTTGGCCGTCCAGAGGCGCAGCAGGGTCCGGTTCGGATCCGCCGCAGTCTGAATCTCCGCCCATTCCTCCGGGCCGAAGCCCAGGCGCAGCCCCTCGGGATCGCGCAGGGCGAGCGGCTCCACGTCCACCCCCACGCGGCCCGCCGGGCGGATGGCGCACAGGGCCAGCCCGGCGCAGTGGCTGATGTTGAAGTCGGCCGCAAGGCCCGCAAGGCGCGGCCGGCCGGCGGCGTCGCGCGTCCAGGCGTCGAGGCCGGCGTCCAGGCCCAGGTGCGCCAGCCCGGCGCGCAGGAGCAGTCGGCCGAGGATGCGGGCCTGGCGGTCCTGCCAGCGGCACAGGTCCTGGACTTCGCCGTGCATGGCCGGCGGCAGGAGGGCGAGGGCGGCGGCGAAGTCCGCCGGGTCCCAGGGGACGGGATCGGCCGCGCGCAGCAGCAGCGCCGCGCGGGGCGGGGCGGTCATGTCCGCGGCTGCCCGCAGTGGGCGCAGGGCTTGGCCGGCCCGGCGACGATGAGCAGCAGCAGCCCCACCAGCGGGGTCAGCAGCAGGCTGGCGAAGAAGAAGCCCCAGAATCCGAGCCGCTTGTGGCGGCCGAAGTAGCCGAGGATCAGGCTGCACACGAAGATGAAGCCGAACAGCGCCGGGGTCATTGCTCCACCTCCGCGGTGGCGTTGCCCGCTTTGATGCTCGCGGGATTGAACAGCTGCGTGCCGTTGTTGAACTTCTTGAGCGAGTCCTCGATGCCGCGCAGGTTCTTCTTGAGCGACTTCCAGGAGCCGTCGAAGCCGCCGCCGGCGTCCTTGGCCGGCGGTTCGGGCGCGGCGACCTGTGCGGGCGGGGCGCCCTTCTGGCCCTTGGGCATGGGCTCGGTGTTCAGGATCACCGGCAGGCCGCCGGGACCGCTGACGATGACGAACTTGGCGTTCTGCGAGGCGGCCAGCTCCTTGGTGGCCTCGATGCCGCTCCAGCGCAGGAAGTTCTCGGTCAGGCCGCGGTTGACGGTCTCCTGGTAGAGACGGACGCTCTCGGCCTGAATGTAGCGTTCCTTGAGCTGCTCGCCGGCCTTGAGCAGGATGTACTTGTAGCGCAGGTAGTCCTGCTCGGCGGCGAACTTGAGGTCGATGGCCTCGTTGACCTGCTGGGGCAGGCTGATGCTGCCCACGACCAGGGAGTCGATGACCACGGGCCGGCGGCCCAGCTGCTCCACGGCCTGGACCATGATTTCGTCCTGGAGCTTGAGCGGCGCGCTGGTGTACAGGTCCTCGGGCCAGTAGCTGCCCACGGTGTTGCGGATGGAGGAGGTGACGATGGGCAGGACGAGCTTGGTCTTGTACTCCGGCCCGATCTCCTTGTGCAGCTCGGGCACGAGATCATAGATGGGATAGAAATAGACGGCGGCCTTCATGTTCACCGTGAGCCCCCCGCGGGAGAGCACGGAGATGTCGACCTTCTCCTGCTGCAGGCGGGTGTCGTAGATGTACATGATGTCCCACGGCAGGATGACGTGGATGCCTTCCTTGTAGACCTTGTCCAGCACGGTGCCGCCGAACAGGCGCGAGTACAGGATGCCGACCTCGCCGGTGTGGATGCTGACGACCATGTACGGCCAGAGCAGCACGAGCAGCAGGGCCAGGACGATGCCGTAGACGCTGAGGGCGATTCTGCGCCCGGCCAGCCAGCGTTTGAAGGCCTCGCGCCGGGAGGGCGCGGGTGCGGGCGCGGGTGCGGTTTCGGGCGTGGTCTGGGGCTCAGTCTCGTGATCCATTCGGTGCCGTGCCTCTCCAGTATTTGTCCAGGGTCTGGTCGATGCACTGCCGCTCGACGGTGACGCAGGCGTCCTTGTTCATGTGCTCGCCGATGCACATGCTGTACACGGTGGGGCAGTACTGCACCTCGTGGATGAACAGGCCAAGCAGCGGCGGGGACTTGAGCGTGTTGCGCGCGGTGCGGATGATGGCGTCCACGTACGTGATGTTGCAGGGGCGCTTGCGCTCCAGGGGCGTTGTCGCGGCGTCGTAGCACTGCACGCGCTTGCGGATGATCGCCTCGTAGTCCTCCGCGCCGATGCGCGAGGGCTGCACCTGCTTGGCCGCCTCATACATGGCGAGGGCCGCGTCGATGTTCGAGCGGACCCGTTCCTGGGCGCACGCGGTTTCCGGCGTCCAGGCCGCTAGGCAGACGCCCACGGCCGCGGCCAAGAGCAGCAGCCCTGGACGCGTGGCGGGTCGCCTGAAGATGAAGGGCGCAGGCAATGGAGCCTCCTCGAAGCCTGGGAGGCGGCGTCCCGCACGCAGGCCGGGACGGCGCGCCGTTAGCTGGCTGCCGGGGCCTCGGCCTGCTCCGCGGGAGCCGGCTTCTTGCGCAGCTTGCCGACGAAGGCCTTGCCTTCCTCGTACTTTTCCTTGAAGGCGGCGCCGATCTTGTCCGTCTCGACGTTCAGCAGGGTCCCGCCGGAGGCGAAGTGCTTTTCGAACACGCGGCCCACGGCGTAGGTGGAGGCCCCGCCGACGATGCACAGGGCCGAGGCGCTGGCCGTCCAGCCGACCACCGGGATCATCTTGAACAAGCTGAAGAAGGCCGGGGCGAGACCCACCGGCAGCACCGTTCCTACCAGGGACCCGAGCAGGGTCTTGACCAGGTCGGCGCGGAAGGGGACGCCGTGCTTCTCGGCCAGGGCGCGCACCAGCTCCACCTGGATGGCGTAGAGCCCGACCAGATCGAGCAGGGGCACCGGGGCCATGCCCAGGGCCACCGCGCCGTAGACGCGTTTGCGGATGATCTCGTCGATTTCGTGCTGGGGAATTGGGGCCTTGGGCTCCTCGGCGACGGGCGCCTCAAGAGCGGCCTGGGGTTCTTTTTCCGTCGTGCTGGCGGCGGTCATGGCTGCCTCCTGGCGAATGGGTTGGCGTGGCTGCCGAAAGACGTTGCGCGCGTCTTGGCCCGGGGCGTTGCGCGGAACGTCGCGCGCGGCCTCCGGACCGGACTTTCCTGAGATGTCAGTTCTGTACAAACATCATGGGCAACAGTCAAGGCAGGCGGACGGGAGAAGCGTTACGCCGCCTTGTTCGTTGAAATATCTCATCTTGCCAAGTCCCACCGGGCGATGTAGGCTCGCGGCCATGCGACCGCTGCCCTGGCGCGAGATCGCGCACGACGCGATGACGCCCGCCCGTCTGATTCCGGCCCTGAGTGCCGCGCTGGTGGTCGGCCTGCTGATCATCGTCATCGAGATCTCGCTGGCCTCGCTGATCTTCGCCGGCCCCCTGGCGCAGTTCGCGCCGCAGGCCGCCGGGCTCACCCTCTGCGCCGGCTTCGCCATGTGCCTTCTGGTGGCGCTGTTCAGCGCCCTGCCGGGGGGCATCTGCTGCCCGCAGGACTCGCCCGCGGCGATCATGGCCTCGGCGGCGGCGGGCATCGCGGCCAGCCTGTCCGCCGCGGGCGTCCCGCTGGACTCCCGCGCGGCCTTCGCCACCGTGGCCGCGGCCATGAGCCTGTCCACCATCTGCACCGGCGCGATGTACATGCTCCTGGGCCGCTTCCGCCTGGGCAACCTCGTGCGCTACATCCCCTATCCCGTGGTCGCCGGCTTCATGGCCGGCGTGGGCTGGCTGCTGGTCCGCGGCAGCTTCGCGATCATGGTCGACGTGCCGCTGGGGCTGGACGGCCTGCCCAAGCTCCTGGAGCCGGGCATGATCCTGCGCTGGTCCCCCGGGCTGCTCATGGGCCTGTGTCTGCTGGTGGGGCTTTCGCGCCTGCGCCACGCGGCGGTGCTGCCGGCCACGCTCGGGCTGGCCCTGGCGGGCTTTGCGGCCTGGGTATTTTTTTCCGGGCAGGGGCTGGCCGGCGCGGCCGGGGCCGGGCTGCTCCTGGGCGGCATGCCCTCCGGGAGCATGCTCTGGCCGGTGTTCTCGCCGTCGGACTTCCTGCTCGTGCGCTGGGACGCCCTGATCAACGACCTGCCGCAGCTGCTGACCATCCCCCTCGTGGCGTCCATGTCCTTCCTCCTGACGTGCAGCGGCCTGGAGGCGGCCTTCCGCCAGGACCTGGACATCCGCGGCGAGCTGTACCTCAACGGCCTGGCGAACTTTCTGGGCGGCGCGTGCGGCGGCCACGGCGGCTTCACCGCGCTCAGCCTGTCGATGATCGGCAACATGACCGGCGCGAATTCGCGGCTGGTGGGCCTGGGCGCGGCCCTGCTCACCGCCCTGGCGACCTTCTGGGGGGCCGGCCTCATCGGCTACGTGCCGCGCTTCCTCCTGGGCGGCCTGGTGCTGTTCATGGGCCTGTCCATGCTGGTGAGCTGGGCCCTGGGCGCGCGCAGGAGCGTCACGCCCCTGGAATACGGCGTGGTCCTGGCCATCCTGTGCGCCATCGGCGTCCTGGGCTTCCTCTCGGGGGTGGCCGTGGGACTGGTGCTGGCCGCGCTGCTCTTCGTGATCAAGTACAGCCGCATCCCGGTGGTGCGCGTGGACACGGACATCAGCGCCCTGTCCAGCGCGCGGCGGCGTTCGGTTCCGGATCGCCACGTGCTGCGCGGCCAGGCCGGGGACGCGCGCCTGCTCGGCGCGTCCGGCTACCTGTTCTTCGGCTCGGTCAGCACCATCAGCCAGAACATCTCCGCCCGCCTCGCCGGAGAGCGGCCGCCCAGCTTCTTCCTGCTGGACTTCTCCGAGGTGGACGGCTTCGACTCCTCGGCCATGAACAGCTTCGTGCGCATGATCCAGCGCTGCGAGGCGGCGGGCTGCCGGCTGGCCTTCGCCGCGGCCCCGGCCCAGCTGGAGGAGCTGATGCGGCGCTCCGCCCCGGCGGAGGCCCGCGCCGCGCACTTCTTCCCGGACCTGGACCGGGCCCTGGAGTGGTGCGAGGACGCGATCCTGGCGCGCGAATACGCCCGCCTGGAGAAGGGCAAGGCCGCCGGCGGGCAGGACGAGCTTTTCGACAGCGCCGTGGACGACATGCTGCGCCAGCTCGAACAGGGCGAGCGCTTCGAAACCCTGCTCGACGGCCTGGGACCGGGACTGGCGCGGCGGACGGCCGCGGCGGGCGAGGTCATCCTGCGCCAGGGCGAGGACCCCGGCGGGGCGCTGCTGTTCATCTCCGGCCAGGCCGAGGAGGTCCGCCACGGGCCCAACGGCGCGTCCACGCGCCTGCGCACTCTGGCCGCCGGGGCCATGGCCGGCCGCATCGGCCGGGACGGCGACGCCGGCGCGCCCGGCGAGATCACCGCCCTCACGGACTGCTCCGTGGCCTTCCTGTCGGCCGAGGATCTGGCGGCCCTGGAGGCCGAGCGGCCCGCGGCGGCCCTGGCCTTCTACCGCCTCTACGCCGAACTCCTGGAGGCGCGGCGCGCCGGCCCGGATCTGGGCGCGGCGGAAGCCTAGCCCTCCAGCTCGATCATCTCCTCGCAATACGGCGTGGTGGGTCGCAGCGCGGCGGAGTTCCGCCGGAACGTCAGCCCCGGGTGGAGCTGGCGCAGCAGCGCCGTGGTCGGCCCCTCGCTGAGCAGGCGGCAGACCTCGCGCGTGTCCCGGCCGAGGATGCGGCAGGCCTCCAGGGTGGGGCAGAAGTTGGCCGAGCGGATCACCAGCCGCCGGGCCTCGCGCCGGGCCACCGGGGCCTCCTCCGGTCCGATGGTCGGCGCATCTTTGATATTGAATTCAATTGCGGGTGCAGGAAGAAATTATCCCGTTCGCCCGCCCTGGCGCGATCCTTGCTTCGCAACCTCGGGCGGCAATCCCTGCCGCCGGCCATCGACAAGGAGCGCCCCATGCCCGTCCCGTCCGTCCCCGTGCCGCCGCCGGACCTGAGCATCTGCTTCGGCGGGGGCGACTACGCCCAGAGCGCGCAGATGCTGCTGGACTTCTTCACCCGCCACGCGGGGCTGCAACCCCACGAGCGCGTGCTCGACGTGGGCTGCGGCGCGGGCCGCGCGGCCTGGGGCCTAGCCGGCTATCTGAGCCCCCTGGGGAGCTACAGCGGCTTCGACACCTTCCCGGCGGGCGTGGACTGGTGCCGCGAAAACCTCGCGCCGGTCTTGCCGAACTTCGAGTTCCGCACGGTGGAGGTCTTCAGCGGGGTGTACAACCCCTACGCCAGCGTCGCCGCTGATTCCTTCCGCTTTCCCTACGCCGACGCCTCCTTCGATCTCGTGGTCCTGGTTTCGGTGTTCACGCACATGCTGCCGGCGGACGTCGCCAACTACCTTGCGGAGATCGCACGGGTGCTCGCGCCCGGCGGCCGGATGTTCGCCACGTTCTACCTGATGAACGACGCGGTGCGGGAGCTGCTGGCCCGGGGCGGGAGCAACCCGGACTTCACCCGGCGCTACGGCGGCTTCTGGGTGGCCGACCCGGCCTCCAAGGAGGACGCGGTGGCCTACGAGGAGCACTTCGTGCGGGCCATGCTGGAACTCGCGGGACTGTCCGTGACCCGGCTCGTGCCGGGCCGCTGGTGCGGCCGCGGTGAGTGCGAGAACGGCCAGGACATGCTCGTGGCCGAGAAGCCGGCGGCCTAGTCCTCGGCCGGGCCGTCGTCCGTCCCGTCGCCCCCGCCGGGGTGCGCGCCGGGCAGCGGGAACACGAGGATGAACCGCGCGCCCGCGCCGGAACGCGGCCGGGCGTGGATGGACCCGCCGTAGTCCTGCATGATCCCGTAGCTGATGGACAGTCCCAGCCCGGTGCCCTTGCCCACCTGCTTGGTGGTGAAGAAGGGCTCGAAGATGCGGCTGAGGATCTCCCGGTCGATGCCCCTGCCCGTGTCCGCCACCTCGGCGACGACCGTGCGCCGCCGGGCGCGCGTGCGCAGGGTGATGCGACGGTCGCGTCCGGCGCAGGGCGTCTGGGCGCACTTGTCCTCGATGGCGTCGCGGGCGTTGAGCAGGAGGTTCATGAACACCTGCTCCAGCCGGCCGGGATCGGCCAGCACCGGCGGTAGGTTCTCGGCCAGGTCGAAGACCAGCTCGATGCCGCGCACGTGGAGCTGCTGGTTGAAGAATTCGCAGGTCCTGCGGATGACCTCGTTGACGTCCACGGGCCCGGCCTCCTGGGCGGCCGGCTTGCGCCCGAACTCGCGCATGTGGGTGATGATCCGCACGCCGCGGGCCACGTTGGCCTTGATCTTCCCGGCCATCTCGCGCAGGGCCGCCTCGTCCGGCGGCCGGCCCTGGTCCAGGCGGCGCAGGAAGAAGTCGGCCACCATCTGGAGCACGGCCAGGGGCTGGTTCAGTTCGTGGGCCACGCCCGTGGCCATCTCGCCCAGGGTGGCCATGCGCGAGGCCTGGACCATCTGCCGCTCGGCCTTGATGCGCTCGGACACGTCCGTGGCCGAGGCCAGGATCACCGTGCGGCCGTCGAACTCCGAAAGCGCGGCGGTGATGTTGGCGTAAAGGATGCGGCCGTCGCGGGCCAGGGTGCGCACGCGGGTCAGGGTTTCGCCCCGGGCCAGGGCCTGCCGCCGCTCGCCGGCCTCCTCGGCCGGGAAGAGCGTCCCGGCGTCCATGCCGATGAACTCGCTGCGGCGGTGGCCGTACAGCTGGGCCGCGCCGCGGTTGGCGTCCAGGACGGCCAGGGTCTCGGCGTCGACGACGAACAGGGCGATGGGCGTGTTGTTGAAGATGTCCTGATACTTGCGCTCGTTCTTGCGCAGCTCCTCCTCCAGGCGCTTCCTGGGGGTGATGTCCAGGCACATCTCCATGGCCGCGGTGATCTCGCCGTTCTCGTCGCACAGCGGCGAGGTGGTGACGAGCCAGTGGGCCCGCGCGCCATCCTTGTACACGCCGGTTTCCTCGGCCACGTGGGGCTGGCCGTCGGCGAAGGTCTTCTCCACCGGGCAGTTGGGGCATTTCTCGCTGCGGCCCTTGTAGGCCTCGTAGCAGAACGCCCCCCTGTTCACGTGGAAGAGGTCCTCGAAGGTCCGGTTGTAGCGCAGGAGCCGGAAGTCCCTGTCCTGCACGGTGATGATGCAGGGCACGCCCTCGAAGAGCTTCTGGTAGAGCAGGCGCTGGGTGGTCAGCTCGGCGTGCTTGGCGGCGATCTCGCGGCACATGTGGCTGATGGCGTCGGCCAGCTCGCCCAGCTCGTCGCGCTGGCGCACGGCCAGGCGGCAGTCCATGTCCCCGGCGGCCATGCGCCGCGTGGCGGCGATCATGGTGCGCACCGGGCGCTGGATCAGGAAATAGACCACGCCGGAGAGCACGGCGAAGATCCCCAGGAGGAACACGCCCAGGGACACGGCGTTGGCGTCCACCAGGGCGGCCAGGGTCTCCTCCTGCTTGCGCAGGCTCATGTCCAGCACGAGCACGCCGAGAACGCGCTCCTCCGGCCTGTGGAAGTGGCAGGCCGCCGTGGCGCAGCCCTCGTCGTTGGCGATGGGGCTCAGGATGGTCAGGGTGCGGCCGCCGGCCCCCTCGCGGATGCGCACGCGCTCGTCCAGGTCCAGGTCGGTCGGAACGGGTTTGCGCGCATGGCAGGCGGCGCACTGGAAGCCCCCGGCGGGCAGGCGGCGGCCGACCTCCTCGGCCCGGCCGGCATAGACCACCTCGCCCTGCTTGTTCAGGATGCGCACCCCGGCGACCCCGCCCATGCGCCCGGCGCGCTCGGCGATGGTCTGGAGCTCGCCGCGGGCGTTGCGCATCATGGCGCTGCTCGCCCCGGACTTGATGGCCTCGCAGATGCGCTCGGCCTCCAGATCGGCGTTGCGTTCGGCCAGGTCGCGGAAGCTGCGGGTGTTGAACTGCAACACGAAGACGGCCAGCCCCAGGATCAGCGCCGCGAGGCAGCCCATGATCTTGGCCGCCAGCGGCAGCCCGGGCCGGAAGGACGGCCGGGGCGCGGCCATGTCAGGCGTCCGTGCGCGCGGGCGCCTGCGGCTGGCGCAGCGGCAGCCAGGCCGTGACCCGCGTGCCCTCGCCCACGCTCGACTCCACGTCGATGCCGCCGTGGTGCTGGGCCAGGATCTGGTTGGAGATGAACAGGCCGATGCCCGTGCCCTTGGAGCCCTTGGAGGAGAAGAACAGGGTGAACATCTTCTCGCGGGTCTCGCGGTCCATGCCCACGCCTGTGTCGCTGACGGTGAAGACGATCCGGCCGTCCTCCACCGCCGCCGTGAAGCCCAGCTCGCGCTTGCGGCCCGTGGTCTCGCAGAGGCAGGCGTCCACGGCGTTCTCCAGGAAGTTCACCAGGGCCGAGGCCAGGGCCGTGGGGTCGGCCTGGAAGTGGCCCTCGGCGCGGGAGAAGTCGCGGGTGAAGGCGATGTTTCCGGCCGCGGCCTTGGCCTCCACCAGCAGGGCCAGATCCTCGGCGAAGCCGCGCGCGTCGACCTCCGCGAGGTCCAGCTCGCGGCTCTTGGCGTAGTAGAGGATGTCCAGGACCATCTTGCGGATGCGCTCCACGCGGAGGCGCACGGTGTCCCAGCCGGCGCGGACCTTCTCCAGGTCGCAGCGCTTGAGGCCGGAATCGATGCGGTACATGCCGCCGTCCAGGCCCATGAGCAGGCCCTTGACCCCGTGGGACATGCTCCCGAGCATGATCCCCAGCGAACTCAGGTGGTCCTGGAGCTGGCGGATCTGGGTGATGTCGGTGGAGACCTCCATGACCTTCTCCACGCGGCCCTCGGCGTCCAGGAGCGGCGCGGTCCAGATGAGGATGTTGCGCGTGCGGCCGTGGACGTCGGTGACGGCGGTTTCGGACTGGTGCGTCCGGCCGTCGTCGAAGGTGGCCAGGATGGGGCACTCCGGGCAGGGCTCGGAGCGGTGCTTGTAGGCCTCGAAGCAGGTGACGCCCAGGGGCGTGTCCGGCGGCAGGAAATCGCGCAGGAAGGTCTGGTTGGCCTCCACCACCTTGAGCAGGCGGTCCTGCACGGTGATGGCGCAGGGCACGGCGTCGAAGAGCTCGCGGTAGCGGCGGTGGCTCCTGACCAGTTCGGCGTGGAGGCGCTCCACCTCGGTGAGGTCCACGGCGATCTCCAGGGCCATCCCTTCGCCGCCGCCTTCGCCGCCGCTGATGGGCGTGGTGGACACCAGGGCGTTGAAGGGCCGGCCGTCGCGGCCGTAGAGGGTCTCGCGGCTCTGGCCGGGCTGGCCGCTGGCGAGGGCCAAGTCCGCCGGGCTGCCCGCGCCCTCCGGGTAGGCGTCGCCGTAGGCCTCGCCGGAGCCCATGCCCTCGGGCTCGCCCAGGCGCTCGCGGAACAGCGCGTTGGCCGTGATGATGCGCCGGCTTTCGTTGTGGATGGACACGTAGCAGGGGATCTCGGCCAGGCCGCCGCGGCCGTCCTGCTCGCTGGAGACGAAGCGCATGGCCGAGGACAGGCCCTCGACGATCCGCCGGGCGGCCAGCCGGCGCTCCAGCTCCACCAGCCGGGCGCTCTTCTCCTCCACCAGGCGCTCCAGGTTCTCCGTGTGGCGGCGCACCTGCCGGCGCAGGGAGGCGCGCTCCTGGGCCTTGCGCAGGGCGTGTTCGAGGAGGTTCTCGTCCACGGGCTTGGTGATGAAGTCGGCCGCGCCGTGCTTGAGGCTGGAGATGGCCAGATCCATGTCGCCGTGGCCGGAGATCATCAGCACCTCGACCTCGGGGTCGATCGCCTTGGCGGCCTGCAGCAGGCCGATGCCGTCCAGGCCGGGCATCTTGATGTCCGTGAGCACGAGGGGCGGCCGGGCGGTGCGGAAGAGCGCCAGCCCCTGCTCGCCGTCGGCCGCGGTGAGCACGGAAAAGCCGAGGTCCTCCAGGAAGAGTCCGAGAAGTTCGCGGATGTCCGCCTCGTCGTCCACGACGAGAACGGCGTCGCCTGCGGGATGCGTCGCGTGCATGTCCGGCCTCGCTGCGCGGTGTCATGCCGGGGGCGGGCCGGCTTTTCCGGCGCGCGCCCCCGGCGGGGGCGTCAGGCCAGGGTCTTCTCCACCAGGGCCAGGAGCGCGGCCGGATCCACGGGCTTCTGAAGCACGGGGATGTTCCGGCTCAGGGCCGGCGGCCGCGGGCCCACGCCGCTGACCACGACGACCGGCGTGTCCTTCAGGGCCTCGTCCTTGCGCAGGCCGATGAAGAACATCACCCCGGCCTTTTCCGGCATGTCGATGTCCAGGGTGATCAGATCGGGCCGGAAGGCCTTGGCCTTTTCCAGGCCCTCGACGCCGTTGTAGGCCTTTTCGGTGGCGTAGCCGTTGTCGGTGAAGACCTCGTTCAGGAAATCCACCACGGCGGGGTCGTCGTCGACGATGAGGATCCTTTTGCTCATGTTCGCCTCCTGCCGCGATCCGCGGCGTTGTCGGTGGGGCATCGCCCCGTGGTGGCGCGGCCCGGCCGGCGGTGGCTGCGCCGCCGGGCCGCGCGATTCCGGAGCGGTGTCGGTCGCTCCGGGGGAATGGCCGTCAGTCCTTGAGCTTGCCGAGGCTCTTGGTGAATTCGAGCATGATGCCCAGGCCCTTGCGGGCGTCGGCGCCGCCCATGCCGGCCATCAGGCCCAGCGGGCCGCACTCCTTGCATTCCTTGAGGTTCACGTCGCCCATCATGTCGGCCAGCTTGTCCAGCATCTCCCGCGCCTGCGGCGTGGAGAGCTTCTTGATCAGGCCGAGCATGGACACGAAGCCGTCGCCCATGACCTCGATGTCCTCGGGGGTGTAGGCCCGGGCGATCTTGCCGCGGACCTCGATCATGGCGTGGTACATGCGGAACACGCCCTTCTGCTCCAGGCCGTCCAGGAACTCGATGCCCTTGGGCACGGCCACGTGGAGCAGGGGCTCGATGGTCTGCCAGAGATCGATGATGTTCTCCAGCTGCTCCAGGGTGTAGGTGAGGTTCTTGATGCTGCGCAGGAAACGCTTCAGCAGGGCGTAGATGTCCTCCAGCTGGAAGCCCTGCTCCACGTCGCCCAGCTCCTTCATCAGGGTCTTGAAGGCGTCGTGGATTATCGGCGTCAGATCATGCTTGAGCTCCTGCCAGTCGCGGGTGGCGTCGACCAGATACTTGATCTGGCTTTCCAGCCCCTCCAGGCGTTCGAGAACAAGTTCTTCCTGTCCCATGACGTTCTCCTCCGGCTCAGGCGGCGGTCAGCTGGTTGCGCATCTTGCCGGCCATGAACATCTGGGATTCGAGCGGCAACTCGTGGCCCTTGAGCATGAGGTTGAAGTAGGCCCACTTGAACATCATCTTGCCCCAGTAGTTGAAGTGGCTGTCGCCCAGAAGCGAGAAGGGGCCCAGACCGGGGAAGGGGTATTTGCCCTCCAGCGGCTCGACCTTGTAGTTGAAGTCGATGAGGAAGGCCTTCTCGTAGCCGGAGCAGATGAAGCAGGTGCTGTGGCCGTCGAAGTCGGGCCGGGGCTCCTCGCCGTCGATCTCGCGCAGGAGGTTGGCGCAGACGATGTCGGCCTCGTAGTGGGCCACGGAGCCGGCCTTGGAGGTGGGCACGTTGGTGGCGTCGCCGATGACGTAGCAGTTGGGGATCTTCTTGGCCTTGAGGGTGTGCTTGTCGGTGTCGATGTAGCCCATGGGGTCGCTGATGCCGGAATCGATCATGACCTGCGCGCCGAAGTTGGGCGGAATGCTCACGAGCAGATCGTAGTCCACGGTCTCGCCCTTGACGCTCTCGATGGTCTTGTCGCCCACGTTGACCGCGGCGACTTCGAAGTTGGGCGTGATCTTGATGTTCTTCTGCTCGCAGACCTTGCCCAGGATGTGGGCGGCCACGGGCTTGGTGAAGGCGCCGGTGAGCGGGGTCACCAGTTCGATCTCCACGTCCTTGCGCACGCCGTTGATGGTGAAGAACCAGTCGGCCAGGTAGATGAACTCCAGCGGGGCCACCGGGCATTTGATGGGCATCTCGGCGATGTTCAGCACCACCTTGCCCTTCTTGTAGTATTTGAGCTTCTTCTGCAGGGCCAGCGCGCCGTCGGGGGTGTAGAAGTCATGGATGTCGCCGCGCCAGTCCTCCAGCATGCCCTCGACCTCGTCGGGCATGATCCGGCAGCCGGTGCCGATGACCAGCCAGTCGTAGTCGTAGCTGCCGTGCTCGGTGGTGACGAGCTTCTTGGCCGGGTCGACGTTGACGATGGTGTCCTGCACGAAGGTGACGCCCTCGGGGATGAAGTCCTTCTTGGGCTTCACGCAGTCGGCGATGGAGTACACGCCGAAGGGGATGAACAGCCAGCCGGGCTGATAATGGTGCTTCCAGTCGCGGTCGATGACCGTGATCCGCCAGTCCTCGCCGAGGACCTTGGCCATCTTGGCGGCCACGATGGTGCCGCCGGCTCCTGAACCGAGAATGAGCAGTTTCTTCATGGGATTCTCCTTTAGTGGTGCATGGAAATCGGGCCGGCCAGGGGTCAAGCGGGACGGGGGCGCGCGGTCAGGCGCTGGGCGGGATGCCCGGTCCCCGGTTTCCTCCGTCGTGAGATTCTGCTGCGCGACCAGCTCCGGGGGGCGCTGCTCCGGGTGAGGAGCGGCTCGGCCTCGCGGGCGCTGCGCGCCGCGCGCGCGGGGCAGACCTCGCGCGGGCTGGCCAGGAAGTCGGCCAGGGTGGTGGCCCGGAAGCGGGCCTCCATGTGCCGGGCGATGTCCACCCAGATGGCGCCGGTGGGGCAGCCGTCCATGAGCAGGCAGTCGGCGTCGGCCTCGCAGCACTGCGGCTTGAACACCGCGCCCTCCATGGCGACGAGGATGTCGGCCAGGCTGATCGCGGCGGGCGCCCGGCCGAGGACGTAGCCGCCGGCGGCCCCGCGCACGCTGCGGATGAGCCCGGCGGCCTTGAGCGGCCGCACGATTTTGTCCAGGAGCTTGATGGAGATGCCGATGCCCACGGAGAGGGCGGAGGCGCGCAGGGGCCGTCCGTCGCCGTTGTGGGCCAGTTCGAGCAGGATGCGGGTGGCGTGGCAGGTGCGTGTCGTTGGTTTCATGCCTGTCCCGTTGGGGGATTCGTTGCTCGTTTCGGGTCGGCGCGCCGTCCGCCGGCGGACCAGGGAAATGTCGTGCAGGCGACAAATCCGATGAAGTTAATATGGATAGAATCAATCACGATTAGACAAGTCGGGAATAGAGGGAAAGGCCTCCCGCTGTCAAGAGGATTGTGAATTATTGCGCAAATAAAATTATTGCTGTTGAAATCCGGATGGTTGCCGATACTCTCCAGCGCCGGCGGCGGAGCGGGGCGGATTCCTCCGCGCGGAAGGGAGATGGGCCGCGCGGGGCTGCAGGGCCACCCGTTTCAAACGTTTCGAAAAGGGTTGATTCAAACGGGACGAAGGGACATGGGAGACAGGTGTCGGCACGCGCCGCGCCGGATCGTCCGGGCGGCCCGGCCGGTCCCGGAGGTCCCGTCGCCATGCTGCTGCTGCGTCTGTTTTGCTGCGCCGTGCTGGTCCTGATCATCTGCGGCTGCGCCGCGCGGCCGGGCTCCGAACTCTTCGCGCCGGTCCCGCCGCCGGCCGGACCCGGCCAGACCGTGAAGCTGATCGTCGCCACCGACCGCGAGCCCGACGCCGCCCAGCCCGGCAACTTCACCACCATGCGCTCGGCGGGGCTGCATTTCGCCAGCTACGCCATCTCGGTGCCGCCCTGCCACAAGACCATGCACATCGAGTGGTCCGGCCAGCAGCCCGTGGACCCCGCGTCGAGCTTCGCCCTGCTGTCCTACGCGCCCCTGCCGGACAATGCGCCCCTGCCCGCGCCGGACCCGCCGCGGGACGCCAACGCCACGGACGGGGCCGAGCGCCGCGTCGTGGTCTTCGTGCACGGCTACAACACCAACTACGCGGAGTCGGTGCTGCGCATGACGCAGCTGCTGGCCGACAATCCCTCTCCGGGCCTGGCCATCCTCTTCGCCTGGCCGTCCGAGGGCAGCCTGCCGGGCTACGTGGCGGACAAGGACGCCGTGACCTTCTCCCGCGATCACCTGACGCGGCTGCTGACCATGCTCGCCGAGGACGGGCGCTACAGCGGCATCACCCTGGCCGGGCACAGCATGGGCTGCTGGCTGGTCATGGAGAGCCTGCGCCAGCTGCGCCTCACCGGCCGGAACAAGGTCATCGCCCGGCTGGACAACGTGCTCCTGGCCGCGCCGGACATCGACCTCGACGTGTTCCGCGCCCAGGCCGAGACCGTGGGCCGGCTCACCCCGCCGATCACGGTGCTGGCCTCGCCCGACGACCGCGCCCTGGACTTCTCCAGCCGGCTCGGCGGCGACCGCTACCGCCTGGGCGAGCTGGACGTGCGCGACCCGCGCATCCAGTCCCTGGCCGAGGCCTACGGCATCCAGCTCATCGACATCTCGAACATGGCCGCCACCGACAGCCTGAACCACGACCGGTTCATCGGCGCCGCTGCGGCCCTCAAGACCGCGCTCTCGCCCAGAAAGTCGGAGAACCCGCTGCGCCGGGCCGGAGCCTATCTGCTCGACGCCGTTGCGTCGGTGCTGGAGGTGCCCGGCCGCATCGGCCGGGCCGCGGCCGAAGGAGTGCAGTAGCGCGGCGGGGGGAGGCTTTCCATGTACGCGGGGGCGTGCCTCGCGGCGCTGGTCGTCTGCATCGTCCTGATCACCGGCCAGAACGCGCCGTACTTCGCCCACGGCCATTACCTGCACCTTCTGCCCATGCTCGCCGTGTGCTGGGTGGGCTGGAGCACCCTGCGCGAGGCGGGGCCGGCCCGGACGTCGAAGGTGTTCTGGACGCTGGTCGTCACGGCCGTGCTCAGCGCCTGGCTGGAGCTGCGCTTCGGCATCTACAAGCGCAAGCCCTTCGACGAGGACGGCGTGTTCACCCTGCTGTCGTTCTGCCAGCTCCTGCTCACGGCCTGCACGTCCTTCGCCGTGTGGCTGCGGCGCAGGGGACCGGACCGGCCGCGCCTGCGCGACGACCCCAGCATCTGGGCGATCATGGGTGCGGGCTTCGTCTACCTCGCCGCGGACGAGGAGATGCTGCTCCACGAGGGCGCGGGGCACGACATCCTCAAGATCTTCCACCTGCAGGAGACGGCCTGGACCGGACGCTTCGACGACATGCTCATCGGCGTCTACGGGATCATCGGGCTCGTCGCGCTCTGGCGCTACCGGCGGGAGCTGTTGCGTCTGCCGGTCTTCATCCGGATGCTCGCCTGCGGCTTCGTGCTGCTGTTCCTCTCGGTGGCGGCGGACATGTTCTCGCACAAGCCGGACTTCGCCGTCCGGCTGTTCGGGCCGGAGCGGGGCCTGACCGTCTATGACCTCGGCGAGGATTTGGATGAGATCTTCAAGGTCGCCGCGGAGGTCTTCTTCCTCACGGGCTTCACCGCTGCGCTGGGCGCGGTCCGGGGAGAGGCGCGGCGGCCGCCGGCCTAGCAGTCGCAGCCGTGCGCCGCGTCCAGGGGCAGGTCGTCCTGGAGATCCTTGATGGTGATGCCCTCCAGCTCGGCCTCCATGACCTGGGTCACGCGGACCCAGGCGCGGTGGCTGCGGCAGGTGGGGGCGCGGTGGCAGGTCTTGGGGTTTTCGCAGCACTGCGTCAGGCAGAGGCCGCCCTCGATGGTGCGGATGACGCGGGCGAGGCTGATGTCCTGGGACTTGGCCGCGAGCACGTAGCCGCCGGCCGCGCCGCGGGTGCTCTGCACCAGACCGGCCTTTTTGAGGGGCTTGAGGATCTGCTCGATGAAGCGCACGGACACGCCGGTGCGTTCGGAAATGTCGGCCGTGCGCACCGGACCCTCGCCGTCGTGCATGGCCAGATCGAGAAGAATGCGTACCGCGTAGCGCGCCTTGGCGGAGAGTTTCATGGGCCTCGCTCGTGACTGTGGGCGGCGCGGCAAGCGCCACGCCTTGCCGTTTCTTGCCACAACGGGCCGGTGTTGGCAATCCCGGCGGGAAAAACAGGAGCGTTCTCGCCGGCGTCGTTGTCGGCTGCGGCTGCGTCGTTGCGGCGGCGCGGCGGCTTCGTGCGCAATCGTCCCGCGGGCGGGATGAAAATACGTATCGCAGCCCGAAGGCCGCTCCCGGTGCAGGCGCAAGCCCCCGCGCCGCCGCGAAAGTGCACGGAAAAGCAGGGGCGGCGGCTGGACTTATCGGCATCGATGCAGTACCAGGGGGTACTTTTTCCAAGCTGCTGAGCGGCGGATCGTCCGCTCATGCCGACGGGGGCGCATGCGGTCGTTTTTCTCCTGGTCCATCAGGACGCATCTCTTGTTCCTTGTGCTCGTGGCGGCGGTGCCGGCCTTGGGCATGGTCTGGTGGAGCGGCCAGGAGCTGGAGCGGCAGGCCATGGACAAGGCCACCGCCACCACCCTGCGCCTCGTGCAGGGCATGTCCGACGACCTCGTGCACGTGGAGGAGAACGCCCGCGTGCTCCTGGCCACCCTGTCCCAGGCGCCGTCCATGCGGGACATGGACCCGCGCCAGGCCGGGGCGCTGCTCGCCCGTCTGAACCGCCTGAACCCCGCCTATTCCGGACTCGCGCTCATCGGCCTGGACGGCCGCGCCGTGGCGCTCTCCACGCCGCACCAGGGCGAGCTGGACGCCTCCGGCCGCAAGTTCTTCCGCGACGTGCTGCGTACGCGGGCCTTCGCCGTGGGCGAATATACGGTGAGCGCCGCCACCAACCGGCCGACCCTGCATTTCGCGCATCCCGTCTTCGACGCCGGGGGGCGCTTGGCCGGCGTGCTCTGCGCGGGCTATGACCTCTACGGCCTGGCCGAGGCCTTCCGTTCCTCCGGCCTGCCCAAGGGCTCGGCCATGGCCCTGTCCGACGCGCGCGGCGTGCGCCTGTTCCGCTTTCCCGATCCGAGCGTCTGGGCCGGCCGGCGGGAGCCCGCCGAACTGTGGGAGCACCTGGGCGGCCTGGGCGAGGAGGGCGTGACCGAGGCCACGGGCGCGGACGGCGTGCGCCGGCTTTACGCGGTCAAGCGCCTGCGCCACGGCCGCGACGATCCGGCCTACCTGCTGGCCCGCGTGGGCATTCCCGTGGAGCAGGCCCTGGCCGAGACCCGGCACGTGCAGAACCGCAACGTGGCGCTCATGGCCGCGGCGGCGCTGCTGGCCGGCGGTCTGGCCTGGGCCCTGGGCAACCTGATCATCATGCGCCGCCTGCGCAAGCTCATGGACGCCGCCCGCAGCCTGGGCCAGGGCGACCTCTCCGCGCGCACCGGCCTGGGCCACGGCGAGGGCGAGCTGGGCCAGCTGGCCGAGAGCTTCGACAACATGGCCCTGGCCCTGGACACGCGCGAAGCCGAGCGCCTGGAGTTCGAGCAGAAGCTCCGCCATCAGGCCCTGTACGACCCGCTCACCGGGCTGGCCAACCGCACCCTGGCCCTGGACCGCGTGCAGCAGGCCCTGGAGCGCTTCAAGCGGCGCGACGACGTCTTTTACGCCGTGGTGATCATGGATCTGGACCGCTTCAAGATCATCAACGACTCCCTGGGCCACGCCGTGGGCGACCAGGTGCTGGAGATCATCTCCCGGCGCATCGTGGGCGCGCTGCGCGGCCTGGACACCGTGGCGCGCTTCGGCGGCAACGAGTTCATCCTGCTGCTGGAGGATCTGGCCACCCCGGGCGAGGCCATCCGCATCGTCAAGCGCCTGCGCCAGGCGGTCATCGAGCCCCTGCCCGTGGCCGGCCGCGAGGTGCAGACCTCGGCCAGCTTCGGGCTGGTGCTTTCGCCCAACACCTTCGAGTGCGCCGAGGACCTGCTCCAGAGCGCGGCCATCGCCCTGCACCACGTCAAGGCCAGCGGCCGCGGCCGCTTCAAGGTCTTCACCCCGCGGATGCTGAAGAGCGCCGTGGAGCGCATGACCCTGGAGCAGGAGCTGCGCATGGGCCTGGAGAAGGGCCAGTTCGAGGTCCACTACCAGCCCATCTGGGACCTGACGAACGCGCACATGGTCGGCTTCGAGGCCCTGGCCCGCTGGCGTCATCCGGAGCGCGGCCTGGTGGGGCCGGGCTCGTTCATCACCCTGGCCGAGGAGACCGGCATCATCCTCGACCTGGGGCGCGTGGTGCTGGCCCAGGCCTGCGCCGATCTGGCCCGCTGGCGCGGGAGCGACCCCTCCGCGCGCAAGCTCTTCGTGGCGGTGAACCTCTCCAGCAAGCAGTTTTCGGAGTTCAGCCTCGTGGAGCAGGTGCAGGGCATCCTGGCGCGCACCGGCCTGCCGCCCGACCGGCTGAAGCTGGAGATCACCGAGTCCACGATCATGGTCAACGCCGAAAGCGCGCTGGTCATGCTGCGCCGGTTGAAAGCCCTGGGCGTGCAGATCAGCATCGACGACTTCGGCACCGGCTACTCGTCCCTGTCCTACCTGCAACGCTTCCCCGTGGACACCCTCAAGGTCGACCGCAGCTTCGTGGGGCGGCTGGGCCTGGACCCGGAGAACCAGGAGATCGTCCGGGCCATCGTGGCCCTGGCGCACAGCTTGGGGCTCGACGTGGTGGCCGAGGGCGTGGAGGAGGGCAGCCAGGCGGCCCTGCTGCGCTCCATCGGCTGCGAGTGCGTGCAGGGCTTCTTCTTCTCCCGGCCGCTGGACGGGGAGAAGGCCCAGGCGGCCATCGCCCGCAGCGAGGCCCGGGGCTGAGCCATGGCCGAACCCCTCTACGACCGGTTCATGGGCGGGCGGCTGTCCCTGCGCGAACATCTGGCCGCGGCGCGGACCATCCTGGCCAACGAGCGGACGTTCCTGGCCTATCAGCGCACGGCCGTGACCACCTTCGCCGCGGCGGCCTCGTTCATCAAGTTCTTCGCCAACCCGCTGCTGGAGCTGGTCGGCTGGCTGCTGATCCCGGTTGCGGTCGTGACGGCCGGTCTCGGCGTCGTGCGCTATGTGAGCATGCGCCGGCGCATCCACGACATGGAGGCGGCGGAGGACAACGGCGCGGACTAGGGCCGCCGGGCGTCAGCCGTCAAGGAATCCGTAGTCGACGACGCTGCGCCGCAGTTTGTCCCGAAGCGTTGAGACCGCAGCCGCAACGGCCTCCAATTCCTCCGTTCCCATCTCCCTGTCCTTGAGCGCCGTGCGGGCCTGAAGCCAACCCGCATCCCACGTCTGGATGCCGAATTGGGCCGTGCGAAGCCTCGTCAGCGACGCGAAATAGACCTGGAACGCCTTTTCCCCCGCAGTGAGCACGCGTTGCGCCTCCGCCGAGAACGCCGCATGTCCGGCGAGCCATCTGGCGACGAAACGATCCTCGGCGGTTGGCAGCTGCACGGCGATGTCGTTGTCGTCGACGCGCCAGCCGGCAAGCGTTTCCAGGAGGATGGGGAAGAAGTGGTTGGGCACCTGGAAGACCTGGTTGGCGTAGTCGACGTCGCGCAGGGCAACCGTATGGTTGCTTGTGCAATAGAGGCTGAAGGCGACGCAGTCCCCGATGAAGTCCGGGGGGAGTTCCCGCGTCGGCTGCATGAACTGATCACGGTCGTTGTGCCATTCGGCTTTGGGCGCGCGCCGCACCGCATGGACGACCATCGCCTGATCGAAGTTCGCCGGCGTGATGCTTAACGCCCCGGCGCTGGCGTATGGGCCGGAAAACAAGGCGACAGCGTTTTGGTTTTGGAGGTCGTTGCCTTTGCACATGAGCGACCCCAGAAAGCCGGGGGCGATGCGGTCGCGGATGTCAGGGCCGTTTCGTTTGATTTTTGTGCCGGACGAGAAGGGCGGAAAGATCTCCGTCGCGGCTGGGCGGGCGATCCATCTGGAGAGGAACCCGCTGCGGTTGCTGGAGACGATTCGTTTCGTTCCCGTCTTTTGGACTTTGGTGTCGAAGACATCCAGGAGAATATTTTGGTCTCTGAGATCCGCCTCCCGTGCCAGATCCCAGAGCAAGAAGCCCACGGGGAACTGGCTGGCGGCTGACGTCCCGGCGAAATTCACCGATGAGAACATGAAACCTCGTCGAAAGGTATATCGGAAGAGCGTGTCCCTGAGCCTTTGGTCATTTGTCGCGTTGATATATTTGAGTTTCGAAAAGAGTCCCAGCCAAGCGGCCTTGCCCGCAAATTCGTGCCGGATGCGGAACAGGAACTGGGCGAACAGTTCCCGGCTAACTTCGCCCAGGCCGCGCGCGTGCATGAGGTTGCGGATCGCCGTGCGGGAGACGTCGGCCTTGTTCGCGCCGGTGGCGCCGCCCTTCTGCGCTGTGGCGAAGGGCGGATTGATCAGGATCACCCACCGCAAGGCGGGATTTGCGAGGTCCTGCCGCAGTCGTTCCGGGAGCCTCCAGGTCAGCGAGTCGGTCATGTCCAGCGCGTGGCGTCCCTGCTCCAGGCCGATGCGCTTGAACAGGTTGCCCACGTCGTCATTCAGGTAGTCGTATTGAAAGATCGTCGCGCCGGGAAAGATGCGGCTGCAATGCTCCACGTCCTCCTTGTACAGGGTGGAGAGATAGACATTGTTCAACGCCGCCGCCGGCAGATAGTATTGGAGGTTGCCCGTGCCGGCGGCCATGTCCCAAAGGCGGAATTCCCCGGACTCCAGCCAGTTCGGGCCGAGCTCGCGCGAGAGGTATTGCAGCGACAGGCGGGCGAAGTTCAGGGGCGTGAAGAATTCCCCGTGCCTTCTGCGGTCGGCCTCGTCGGTAAGGCGATCGATTTTGGCCAGGATGCCGCGCTGCGTCTTGGGATCGCGGACTTTATCGTAGAGGCTCCAGAACCGTTCGTAATCTTCGGAGAGGATTTTCTTTTCGCGGAAGTCCTCCGGACCGACTTTGAAGAGCACCTTGCCTTGGGTCGGGTTGAGGACCGTGTTGCCTTCCTGGATGTCCGCGACGAAATACCGCGAAGACTTGAATCCGTTGTGGACCGATTCGCCGAATGTTTTGTTCCAAAAGGCGAAGACGTCCTCGAAATTTTCTTCCGTGATGATCTTCTTGTCGCCGACTTCCAGCCGGGTTTGTGGCGAGAGGATTTCGTCGAACTTGTTGAAGATCGCCTCGGCCTCGGCCTCGATCCGCATGTCCCGCACGTGGAGGGAGCGAAAGGACTCATGCGCCAGGACGGCCTCGATCAACGCGTGGTCCGGGCTTGATGGGCGCAGGTCCCAGTCATATGCGCCGCTGGTGTCGGAATAGAGGCTGCTCCATTCTTTCACCTGTGCGATGAGACACTCGTTTTTGTCGGCGATGCAGAAGTAGGGAGGAATGCCTTTTTCCGTGTGCCCGAGCTTGAGTCGGTGGAGATAATAGAGAACTTGCGCCACGACGGCGGCGAGTTGCGCATGGTTGGCCAGGTTCTTGTCGTGCTTGAATTCGAAGAGGACGGCCTTGGTGTAAAGGTCGTGATCCTCGCTCGTTTCATAGTCGATGGCGAAGGCTTTGGCCCAGGTCCACTTCACCTCTTCTTCCGTTCTTGCTTTGGCGAGGCTGGCGGCGAGCCGTGCAATCCGCTTGGTGAGACTTGTCATGTAGGCGTCCAGTGCAGGTGGTTAGGGGGTGGCGGCGTCGATACGCTACCATGCGTCGCCGGCGGAAAAAAGCCCCCGCCGGAGCGCTCCGGCGGGGGCTTTGGCGTTGTGCCCGGTGCGTTCTAATCCTTTTCCAGGTCGCGCATGAGGGCGATGAGGCTTTCGGCCTGGGCCACCAGTCCGTTCACCGCCTCCACCGCCTCGCCCATGGAGTCCGCGGTCTCGCTGGCCACGCGGTTGATGTCGTCGAGGGAGCGGTTGATCTCGTCGCTGGCGGCGGACTGCTCGCCGCTGGCCGCGGCGATGGCCCGCACCTGCTCGGTGGTGCTCTCCACCAGGGTGACGATGCCGGTGAGGGCCTCGCCGGCGTCGCGGGCCAGCGCGGTGGCCTCATCCACGCGGGCCACGGCGCTGTCCACGCCGGTGATGTTTTCGCGGGTGCCCTGCTGGATGCCGCCGATGGCCTTGGCCACCTCCTTGGTGGCCTGCATGGTCTTTTCGGCCAGCTTGCGGACCTCGTCGGCCACGACGGCGAAGCCGCGGCCGGCGTCGCCGGCGCGGGCGGCCTCGATGGCCGCGTTCAAGGCCAGCAGGTTGGTCTGGTCGGCGATGTCGTTGATCACGCCCATGACCTGGCCGATGCCGTCGGCCTGGCGGCCCAGCTGGCCGACGTTCTCCTTGAGCCCCTGGGCCTGGGTCGAGACCTCGCGGATGGCCGCGACGACCTTGTTCACCACCAGTGCCCCGTCCTGGGCCTTCTTGCGGGCCTGGTCCGCGGCGTCGGCGGCCTTGGCGGCGTTGTCGGCCACGGTGAGCACCGTGGCGTTCATCTCCTCCATGGCCGTGGCCGTTTCGCCCAGGCGGTCCTTCTGCAGCTCCGAGCCGTGGCGCGAGGCGTCGATGCGGCCGGAGATGTCGCGGCTGGCCTGTTCGATGGCCTGGCTCACGTCGCGCAGGCGCCCGGCGGCCTGGAGCAGGCCCTCGCGGGTGGCGCGGGCGGCCTGGCTGCGGGCCTCCTCGGCCTCCTGCGTGGCGCGCTGGGCGATCTTGGCCTCCTCCTCGGCCTGACGCTTGCTGCCCTCGGCCTGGCCGATGATCTCCTTCAGGTTGCCGACCATCTTCTCCATGGCGGCCTGGAGCGTGCCCATCTCGCCGAACATGCGGGTCTCGTCGCGGGCGTGCAGATCGCCGCCGGCGATGCGGTCGGCCACCACGCAGAGCCTGCCGATGGGCCTGGAGATCATGCGCACGAGGAGGAAGACCACGACGGAGACGACGACCACGAACACGGCCATGACGCCCATGAGCCAGCTGCGCAGGACCACGACCTTGGCGTGGATGTCGTCCACGTAAAGCCCGGTGCCCATGATCCAGCCCCAGGCCTTGAATTCCCGGACGAAGGAGATCTTGGGGTAGAGCTCCTTCGTCGCGCCGCCGCCCTTCACGGGCTTGGGCCATTCATAGGCCACGAAGCCCTGGCCGGCCTTGGCGCAGACCTCCTGGAAGGCCTGGAAGAGGTTCTTGTTCCCGCCGGGATAGTCCACGGCCTTGGCCTGTCTGTCCCCGCCGGCCCAATAGCGCGTGGCCCGGTTGAACTTGGCGTCGTCCACGGGCTTGCCCTCCAGGGCCGGCGCGGTGGGATGCATGATCATGGTCGGCGAGGGCTTGTCGTCGGTGATGAAGAAGTATTCGCCGTCGCCGTAGCGCATGTGGCGGATCCGTTCGGCGGCGCGCTTCTGCGCCTCGGCCAGGGGGAACTCGCCCTTGTCCACGCGGGCCTGGTACTCGGCCGCCAGGGCGTAGGACAGGTCCACGATGTCCGTGAGGTTCTCCTTGCGGCCGGCGATCAGATCGTCCTCGTAGTAGGGCAGGAATACGAAGAACACCGCGCCCACGAACAGGCCGATCATGCATCCGAACAGGGTGTACAGCTTGGTGGCGGTCTTGGCGTTGAGGATGCGTTCCCGCAGCATGCGGCATCTCCTTCGTCGGCGCGTATGCGCGTCTGGACTGTCCGCCCGGGGGGAAGGAGGATAGCTGGGGGGGGCGGGACGGTCGGCCGGAGCCGGAAGACCGTCCGCAGTAGGATTTCCGTTAGCAATAATGCGCGATAAAGGCAAGCTGGAGCGGGAAAAAACGCGGGCCGGGCGGCGAACGACCGCCCGGCCCGGATGCGGCGGGGATTATTCGGTGACGAGCATGACGTTGGAGGCCTTGATCATGGCCTTGACCTCGCAGCCGGCCTTGAGGCCCATGGCCTTGACCGAATGCGCGGTGATCACCGAGACGACCTCGATGCCGGGGGCGACTTCCACGATGACCTCGGCGTTGACCGGGCCCATGGTGATTTCCTTGATCTTGCCGGGGATGAGATTGCGGGCGCTGACCTTCATGGCGGAACTCCTCGCGGTTGATGAATTGTCCACGCCGGGGTGCGCGTGGGGCACGTATTCTTACCTGATAAGCATTCTGCGGGCTGCTGGGAAGCTTTTTTTCGCCGCCGGCGAAAGCGGGCTCAGCGCCGCGCCCCGACCTCGTTGTCGATGACCGCGGACAAGCCGTATTTCTTGATCCGGTAGCCGATCTGCCGGGGGGTGATGCCCAGCTCCTCGGCGGCCTTGTACTGGATCCAGCCGTTGCGCCGCAGGGCCGCGATGACCTCGCTGCGCTCCATGGCCTTGAGCGAGGTGACGCCGGGGGCGCGCGGGCTGTGCGCGGCCTGCACCACGGGCTGCATGGCCGCCTGGTTCAGGTAGGGCTTGAGGAAGGTCGCGTCCACGCGGTCGCCGTCGCTCATGATCACCAGCCGCTCGATGAGGTTCTCCATCTCGCGCACGTTGCCCGGCCAGTCGTAGAGCGTCAGGTCCGAGAGCGCCCGCGGGGTGAAGGTCACCGTCCGGCCGTATTCCCGGGCCACCTTGTCGATGAAGTGGTTGAGCAGCACGGGGATGTCCTCCTTGCGCTGGCGCAGGGGCGGCACCTGGATGGGGAACACGGACAGGCGGTAGTAGAGGTCCGGCCGGAACGAGCCGCGCTCGGCCAGTTCGCCCAGGTCGCGGTTGGTGGCGGCCACCACGCGCACGTCCACGTGCCGGGTGTGGTTGGAGCCCAGGCGCTCGAACTCCCTGTCCTGGAGCACGCGCAGCAGCTTGGCCTGGATGCCCAGCGGCAATTCGCCGATTTCGTCCAGGAACACGGTGCCGCCGGAGGCGTCCTCGAAGCGGCCGGGCTTGGAGCCCACCGCGCCGGTGAAGGCCCCCTTTTCGTAGCCGAAGAGCTCGCTCTCCAACAGGTTCTCGGGGATCGAGGCGCAGTTGACCTTGACGAAGGCCCCGGACTTGCGGCCGGAGAGTTCGTGGATGATTTTGGCGATGAGCGTCTTGCCCGTGCCGGACTCGCCCAGAAGCAGCACCGTGGCCTTGGTGGGTGCCACCTTGCTGACCTGATGCTCCACGTCCTGCATGGCCTGGCTCTTGCCCACGATGTACGGGCCGCGCTCCTCGCGGCTGATGCGCGAGCGCAGCAGCGTGTTTTCGCGCACGAGGGCCTCCTCGCGCGCCTTGACCTTTTCGTTGAGGGACAGGAACTGCGCGATGAGCGTGGCCACCACGGTGAGGAACGAGAGGTCTTCCTCGAAGGCCACCTCGTCGCCGAAGAGCCGGTCGACGTTGAGCACGCCGAGGCTGCGGCCGTGGGCCAGGATGGGCACGCCGATGAAGGACACGCGGCCGCGCTCCAGGTGGCGCGAGCCGGTCTTGTCCAGGAACAGGGGCTCGCTGCGGATGTCCGGCACGACGTAGGGCCGGCCGGTCTGGAAGATCAGCCCGGTGACGCCTTCGTCGAATTCGTAGACGCCGCGCTGGCGCTCCTCGGCGGTGAGGCCGTGGGAGGCGCTGATGGCCAGGCGCTCGTTCTCCGGGTCCACGAGGGTGATGGTGGCGCGTTTCATGGACAACGAGTCGGCCAGGATGCGCAGGACCTCGGACAGCGCCTTTTCAAGGTCCAGGGCCGTGTCGATGATCTGGCAAATTGAGGAGAGGGCCTGAAGTTTCAGGCTGCCGATGGAGGATGTCATGCCCGTACGAAAGCAATATCAGTGCCGATTGAGGCGCGGCGGGCCTTGCGGGCCGGCGTGCGCGCGGGAGGGCGGCGATCTTCTACAATTTTGGGCAGGGTCTGGCATTCGCGCGACCCGCTTGTTTACAAAAAACGCAAAACGGCTTCGGCCGGGCGGTTGTCGGGCTCAGGAGTAGGCCCCGAAATGCTCGACCAGGAGCATTTCGCGCGCCTCGGCCCCGCCCTCGGGACCATCGGCGAAGACGCGAATGCCGCGCACCCGGCCGGATTCGTACAGGGCCACCGTGCCGCCGAATTCGGCCACGTCGTCCGGATCATGGGTGATCAGCGCCACCGGCGTGCCCAGCTTGGCGCAGATGGTGCGCACCTCGCGGCGCATGCGCCGTCGCAGCAGCGGGTCCAGGGCGGTGAAGGGCTCGTCCAGGAGCAGCACGCTGGGCCCGCGCGCCAGGGCCCGCATGAGGGCCACGCGCTGGCGCTGGCCGCCGGAGAGCTTGTCTGGCCGCATGCCGGCCAGCTCCGTCAGCCCGGCCAGTTCGAGCAGCTCGGCCACGTGCCGCCGGGCCCGGGCGTCCGTGCGGCCCCAGAGTCCGCCGCCCAGGCCGAAGCCCACGTTCTGGGCCACGGAGAGGTGGGGGAAGAGGGCGTAGTCCTGGAACACGAAGCCCACGCCGCGCTTTCGCGCGGGCACGTCCAGCCGCGCGGCCGCGTCGAAGAGCACCCGTCCGTCCAGGCGGATGACGCCCGCGTCCGGAGTGAGCAGCCCGGCCACGGCCATGAGCGTGACGGTCTTGCCCGAGCCCGAGGGGCCGAAGAGCACCAGCGAGGAGCTGTCGCTCGCCAGCTTGGCCGTCAGCTCGAAGCGGCGATCCCCGCTGCTCAGGGTCTTGGCGATGTCTATTTCCAGCGACACGAATACTCCTCAGGTCGGCGGACGGCCATGCCGCCGGAACGCGGCCCCGGCCCCGGGCCCGGCCGGAAAATCCCCGCAGCGCCGGTCCGCCGGACCTCCCGGCCGGCGAGCGTCGCCGTCGGGTTCGGTCGGAGCGGGCGTGTGCGCATGCGTTCAGCCTCGCCGTCGGCGGCTCAGGGCCGCAGGAAGCCGAAGTCGTGAAGCACGGCCTGGCCCTCGGGCCCGCTCAGGTAGTCCACGAAGGCCTTTGCCGCGGGGTTCTTGGAGCCCTTGACCACGGCCACGGGATAACGGAACGGGCCGGCCTGATCCAGGACGAGGGCCACGCGCACCTTGACGCCCGCGTGCAGGGCGTCGGTGGCGAAGACGAAGCCCGCGTCCACCTCGCCGCGGACGATGTAGTCGAGGACCTGGCGCACGGTTTCGCCGATGACGAGCTTGGGCTCCACCTGGCCCCAGACGCCGGCGGCGCCGAAGGCCTTCTTGGCCTCGCGGCCGAGGGGGGTGGTGCCCAGGTTGCCCAGGGCGACGCGTTTGACCTGCGGCCCGGCCAAGTCGCGCAGGGCGCTGATGCGCAGCTTGGAGTCCGCGGGCACGGCCAGAACCATGACGTTGCGCGTGAAGTCGCGCCGGGAGGCCGGGTCGATGAGGCCCTTTTGCGCGGCCAGGTCCATGAACTGCTGGTCGGCCGCGCAGAACACGTCCACGGGCGCGCCGTTCTCCATTTGGCGGATCAGCGCGCCCGCGGAGCTGAAGTTGAGGGTCAGGCGCTGGCCCGGGTGCGCGGCCTCGTATTTCTGCTTCACGGCCGTGAGCGCGTTGGTCAGGCTGGCCGCCGCCGAGACGAGCAGTTCGCCGGCCGCGGCCGGGGCCGGAACGGCCATCAGGATCGTGAGCGCGAGGCTGAGCGCGATGGGACGCAGGCGCATGACTGGTTTCCTCCTAGGGCTTCATGAATCCGAAGGTGCGCAGGGTGGTCTGGCCGTCCGGGCCGAGCAGGTAGTCCACGAAGGCCTTGGCCGCGGGCTTCTTGGCGGCGGCCTTGGTGACGGCCGCGGGGTACAGCGGCGGGGTCTTGATCTCGGCCTCCTTGATCACGTGGACCTTCATGCCGGCCTGGAAGGCGTCGGTGGCGAAAACGAAGCCCGCGTCCACCTCGCCGCGCACCACGTAGTCGAGCACCTGGCGCACGTTCTCGCCATAGACGAACTTGGGCTTGAGGCCGTCCCAGAGCCCGGCGGTGGTCAGGAACTCCTTGGTGTAGCGGCCGGCGGGCACGGTGTCCGGGTTGCCCAGGGCGACGCGCTTGACGCTCGCGCCGGTGAGGTCCTTCTCGCCCTTCAGCCCCAGCTTGGAGTCGGCCGGAACCACGAGGAGGACGGCGTTCTTCACGAAGTCGCGGCGGGTGGCGGTGTCGATGAGGCCCTTGGCCACGGCGTCGTTCATGGTCTTCTGGTCGGCGGAGCAGAACACGTCCACCGGCGCGCCCTGTTCCATCTGCTTGAGCAGTGCGCCCGAGGAGGCGAAGTTCGTGGTCACCTTGACGCCCGGATGGGTGGCCTCGAATTTCTGCTTCACCATGGTCATGGCGTTGGTCAGGCTGGCCGCGGCGGAGACGATGATCTCCTCCGCGCAGGCCGCGCTGGTCATGAGCATGAGCAGCAGCGCCGCAAGGCCGAGACTGGTTCCGAAACGTTTCATGGGGACCTCCGTGTGTTTCAGGTTCTCGAACGGTTGAGCAGCTTGCCCGAGGACAGCAGCAGCGCGACGCAGACCAGCGAGGTCAGGCCCACCAGGAAGGCGGCCTCGGCGTCGCGGCCGGCCTGCACGGCCTCGTACACGGCCAGGGACAGGGTCTGGGTGCGGCCCGGCAGGTTGCCGGCGACCATCAGCGTGGCGCCGAACTCGCCCATGGCCCGCGCCAGGGCGAGCATGGTGCCGCCCACGATGCCGCGCCAAGCCAGCGGCAGGGTCACGCGCAGGAACACGCGGCCCTCGCCCGCGCCCAGAGTGCGCGCGGCGTTCTCCAGTCGCGGGTCCACGCCCTCGAAGGCCGTGCGCGCGGCCTTGCAGACCAGGGGGAAGGCCACCACCGAGGCGGCCAGCGCCCCGCCCTGCCAGGTGAACACCAGCGTGATGCCGAGCTGTTCCAGCAGCGGACCGAAGAGACCCCGCCGGCCGATGAGCACCAGCAGGAAATAGCCGATGACCGTGGGCGGCAGCACCAGCGGCAGGGTGGAGAAGGCGTCGAGCAGTTCGCGGCCGGGCAGCCTGCGCCGGGAGAGGGCGTAGCCCGCCCCGACCCCCATGACGAAGGCCGCGGCCGTGGCCGTGAAGGCGACCTTGAGGGTCAGCTTCAGCGGCACGGCGGCCAGCAGGAACAGTTCGGCCCAGCCTTCCGGCACCTAGCCCTCCGCGTCGGGCGCGAGGTCCAGGCCCAGCTCGGCCGCCGCGGCGATTCCGCCGATCTCCCAGAGGATGGCCGCAAGGCGCACGATGATTCCCATGCTGCTTCTGCTCCTTGTCATTTCTTTCCGCCGCCTCGGGCGGTCCTTCATAAAACGCCGGCAAGCTCCTTGTCCGTCAGCGGCCGGCCCAGACGCTCGGCCAGCTCCCGCACCCGCGTCAGCAGGCCGGGATCGGCCCCGGCCGGCTGTCCGGGGCGCAGGCCCTGGCGCGCCGCCGCATCCAGGGCCGCGGCGGCCGCGGCGTCCACCGCCGCCGCCCCGCTCTTGGCCCCAACGGCCACCCGGCGGGCCGCGCCCACGCGCTCCGGCGCGAAGGGCTCGAACAGCGCCGGGTCGCGCAGGACGCCGTGCACGTGCAGCCCGGACTCGGTGGCGAAGATGTCGCTGCCGACCACCGGCCGGTTGCGCTCCAGCTGCGTCTTGGCCGCCTGGGCCGCCAAGAGCGACAGCGCGCGGAGCTTGGAAAGATCGTAGCGCGCGGCGTAGGCCCGGCCGCTGCGCAGGGCCAGCCAGGCCGCCACCTCCTCCAGCCGGGCGATGCCGGCCCGTTCGCCCAGGCCCAGGGCGCTCACGTCGGCGAAGGCCGCCCCGCAGGAGAGCGCGGTCACGGCGTTGGCCGTGGCCATGCCCAGGTCGTTGTGGCCGTGGAAGGCCACCGGCACGGGCAGGCTCTCCGCGAAGCGCCGCACCAGCTCCGCCGCGGCGAGCGGGGTGAGCACCCCCACCGTATCCGCGAGGCGCACGCGGGCCGCGCCGGCGGCGGCCGCCGCGCGTCCCAGCTCCAGGGCCTCGTCCGGGTCGGCCCGGGAAATGTCCTCCAGGCCCACGGATACATAGTTCAGGCCCAGATCCCGCGCCGCGGCGACCACCGTGCGCACGCGCGCGGTCATCTCCGCCCGGGAGAGTCCGAGCCGCTTTTCGCGGTGCGCGGCCGAACCCGGCGCACCGACGCTCACGCGGTCGATGAGTCCGGCCTCGGCCAGGGCCGCCGCCGCGCGCACATCGGCCACGCGGCAGGGGCACCAGACCGCGAGGGCCGGGCCGCCGACCGAGGGCCGGGGCAGGGTCGCCCTGGCCCAGGCCAGAAAGTCGGCCAAGCCGTCCTGGCCGATCCAGCCGCATTCCATCTCGTCCACGCCCGCGGCCGCGAGCAGTTCGGCCATGCGGCGCTTGGCGCCGCCGCTGAGGTAGATGCCGAACGCTTGCGCGCCTTCGCGCAGGGTGCTGTCGATGAGCATGTTTCGCCTCCTGGTTGCAGAAGGCTGACTGTGCACCTCCGGTGCCAGTTTGCGGCCGCGGGGCGAAAGCCTGGGAATACGGCCGGTTGGCGTTGGCGGGGGGTGAGGTCAAAGAGCATACAAAAGTGTAGTTACTACAAAATTGGCATGTATTTCGATGTAGACAGCATAGCCTACATGGTCGGGTATGACCAGAAAATTCGCTGAATATCACGCAGTTGTGGTTTTGCGTGTGTGTGGCACGGCCCTTGCCATATGTCGTCCGTCCACCAACCAAATTCAAGCGTCGAAGGAGCGTATGCGATGAGAAAGGTAGCCATCTACGGCAAGGGCGGCATCGGCAAGTCCACCACCACGCAGAACACGGTGGCCGGGCTCGTGGAGATGGGGCGGAAGGTCATGGTCGTGGGCTGCGACCCCAAGGCGGACTCCACCCGTCTGCTTCTGGGCGGCCTGGCCCAGAAGTCGGTTCTCGACACCCTGCGCGACGAGGGCGAGAACGTCGACCTCGAAGACATCCGCAAGAAGGGCTTCGGCGGCACCTGGTGCGTGGAGTCCGGCGGCCCGGAGCCGGGCGTCGGCTGCGCCGGCCGCGGCATCATCACCTCCATCAACATGCTCGAATCCCTCGGGGCCTATGACGCGAGCGAGGGCCTGGACTACGCCTTCTACGACGTCCTGGGCGACGTCGTCTGCGGCGGGTTCGCCATGCCCATCCGCGACGGCAAGGCCGAGGAGATCTACATCGTCTGCTCCGGCGAGATGATGGCCATGTATGCGGCCAACAACATCTGCAAGGGCATCATGAAGTACGCCCAGAGCGGCACCGTGCGCCTGGGCGGGCTGATCTGCAACAGCCGCAAGGTCGACAACGAGAAGGAGATGATCGAGGAGCTCGCGCGGCAGCTGGGCACCCAGATGATCTACTTCGTCCCGCGCGACAACATGGTCCAGCGCGCCGAGATCAACCGCAAGACCGTCATCGAGTTCGACCCCAAGGCCGAGCAGGCCGACCACTACCGCAACCTGGCCAAGGCCATCGACGGGAACCGCATGTACGTCATCCCGAAGCCCCTGGAGATCGAGGCCCTGGAAAAGCTGCTGATGGACTTCGGCCTCATGGAAGCCGTCTAACCCCGAACCAGAGAAGGAGAGATCCGTATGATTATGGTGAGAGCGATCGTGCGTCCGGAAAAGGCCGACGATGTCCTGGCGGCCCTCATGGACGCCGGTTTTCCGGCGGTGACCAAGTTCTCCGTGGCCGGCCGCGGCAAGCAGCGCGGCATCAAGATCGGCGAGGTCACCTACGACGAGATTCCCAAGACCATGCTCCTGAGCGTGGTCAAGAACGCCGACCGCGATTTCGTGATCGAGATCATCATGAACGCCGCGCGCAGCGGCAAGAAGGGCGCCTTCGGCGACGGCAAGATCTTCGTCTCCCCCGTGGACGAGGTCTACACCGTCAGCTCCGGAGTCTGCGAAACGGCCACTCCCGAGGAGGCGTAAGCCCATGAAGGAAGTCATCGCAGTGGTGCGCATGAACATGATGAACCGCACCAAGCAGGCCTTAACCGACGCCGGCATCAACGGCTACTTCGCCCACGAGGCGCAGGGCCGCGGCGTCGGCCTGGCCAACCCGCACGTGCTGGCCGGCGCGGCCAGCGGCTACGAGGAGGCCGCGGCGCTCCTGGGCGAGCGCGGCAAGCTCTACCCCAAGCGCATGGTCACCGTGGTGGTTCCGGACAAGGACGTGAAGACCGTGGTCGAGACCATCATCGCCGCCAACCAGACGGGCAAGCCCGGCGACGGCAAGGTCTTCGTCCTGCCCATCGCCGACGCCGTGCGCGTGCGCACCGCCGAGACCGGCGAGAAGTCCATCAGCTGAGACCCAAGGAGACGACAATCATGGCCGCAAAGACCGACACCGCGCAGTGGTCGCCAGCCGAACTCAAGGAGGAGATACTCAAGAAGTATCCCCCCAAGGTGGCCAGAAAGCGCGCCGCATCCATCCTCGTCAACGATTCCAAGGGGGACGCCGCGTCCGAGATTCAGGCCAACGTGCGCACCATCCCCGGCATCATCACCATGCGCGGCTGCACCTACGCCGGCTGCAAGGGCGTGATCATGGGCCCCACGCGGGACATCGTGAACCTCGTGCACGGGCCCATCGGATGCAGCTTCTACGCCTGGCTCACCCGCCGCAACCAGACCGACGCGGGGGAGAACGGCGAAAACTACATGCCCTACGCCTTCTCGACCGACATGCAGGACTCGGACATCATCTTCGGCGGCGAGAAGAAGCTCCGCGCCGCCGTCCAGGACGTCTACGACCTGTTCCACCCCAAGGGCATCGCCATCTTCGCCACCTGCCCCGTGGGCCTCATCGGCGACGACATCCACGCCGTGGCCCGCGAGATGAAGGAGAAGTTCGGCGACTGCAACGTCTTCGCCTTCTCCTGCGAGGGCTACAAGGGCGTTTCCCAGTCCGCCGGCCACCACATCGCCAACAACCAGGTCTTCCGCCACCTCGTGGGCACGGAGTCCAACGTCAAGCCCGGCAAGTACAAGATCAACCTGCTCGGCGAATACAACATCGGCGGCGACGCCTTCGAAATCGACCGGATTCTGGAGAAGTGCGGCATCACCAACATCGCCACATTCTCCGGCAACTCGACCTACGACCAGTTCTCCACGGCGCACTTGGCCGACCTGTCCTGCGTCATGTGCCACCGCTCCATCAACTACGTGGCCGACATGCTGGAGATCAAGTACGGCATCCCGTGGATCAAGGTGAACTTCATCGGCGCCCATTCCACCGCCAAGACCCTGCGCAAGATCGGCCAGTACTTCGGCGATCATGAGCTCATCGACCGCATCGAGGCGGTCATCGCCGAGGAACTGCCCGCGGTCGAGGCCGCAGTGGCCGAGATCAAGCCCCGCACTCAGGGCAAGACGGCCATGCTCTTCGTGGGCGGCTCCCGCGCCCACCATTACCAGGATCTCTTCGCCGAGCTGGGCATGAAGACCGTGGCCGCGGGCTACGAGTTCGCCCACCGCGACGACTACGAGGGCCGCCAGGTCATTCCCACGCTCAAGGTCGACGCCGACTCCCGCAACATCGAGGAGATCGAGGTCGAGGCCGATCCGACGTCCTACCACGCCCGCAAGAGCGAGGCGGAGATGCAGGGCCTCGAATCCTCCGGTTTCCGGTTCAAGGACTACGACGGCATGATTCCCGACATGCAGAAGGGCACCCTCGTCATCGACGATCTCAACCAGTACGAGGCCGAAAAGCTCGTCGAGATCATCAAGCCGGACCTGTTCTGCGCGGGCATCAAGGAAAAGTACTCCATCCAGAAGCTCGGCATCCCGTTGAAGCAGCTCCACAGCTACGACTACGGCGGACCCTACGCCGGGTTCCAGGGCGCGGTGAACTTCTACAAGGAGATCGACCGCCTCGTGAACAGCAGGGTCTGGGGCTACATGAAGGCCCCCTGGCAGGAGCACCCCGAACTCTCGGCCACCTACGTCTGGGAATAGCGAGGATCACACCATGTTGCTCAGGCACACTCCCAAGGAAATCACGGAACGCAGCGCGGTCGTCATCAATCCGGCCAAGACCTGCCAGCCCGTGGGCGCCATGTACGCGGCGCTCGGCATTCACGGCTGCCTGCCGCACTCCCACGGCAGCCAGGGCTGCTGCGCCTATCACAGAAGCGCGCTGACCCGGCACTACAAGGAGCCGGTCTCGGCCTCCACCAGCTCCTTCACCGAGGGCGCCAGCGTCTTCGGCGGGCAGTCCAACCTGCTTCAGGCCATCGAGAACATCTTCACGGTCTACGGGCCGGAAGTCATCGCGGTGCACACCACCTGCCTGTCCGAGACCATCGGCGACGACATCAAGCAGATCCGCGACAAGGCGGAGAAGCAGGGGCTCATCCCCAAGGGCAAGCACGTCATCTATTGCAACACGCCGTCCTACGTGGGCAGCCACGTCACCGGCTTCTCCAACATGTGCAAGGGCATGACCGAGCTTTCCGTCAACAGCGGCAAGAAGAACGGCAAGGTCAACATCATCCCCGGCTGGGTCGAGCCCTCGGACATGGAGGAGATCAAGCGCCTGGCCGGGGTCATGGGCGTGCCCATCACGCTGTTCCCGGACACCTCCGGCATCCTGAACGGCCCGCTCACCGGCGAGTTCAAGATGTTCCCCGAGGGCGGCGTCACCGTGAAGGAGCTCATCGAGGCCGGCGACGCCGTGGGCACCCTGGCCCTGGGCGAGTGGTGCAGCGCCGACGCCGCGCGCAGCCTGGACTCCAAGTGCAAGGTGCCCTGCCGCGTGCTGGAGATGCCCTACGGCCTGCTGGGCACGGACCGCTTCATCGACGCCCTGCGGATCATCGCCGGCACCAGCGTGCCCGAGGACATCACCCGCGAGCGCGGCCAGCTCGTGGACATGCTCAGCGACACGCACCAGTACTACTACAAGAAGAAGGTGGCGCTGTTCGGCGACCCCGACCAGCTCATCGCCATGACCGAGTTCCTGATGTCCATCGACATGTTGCCTGTGCACATCGTCACCGGCACGCCCGGCGGCAAGTTCGAGAAGCGCATCAAGGAGCTCACCGCGCACCTGCCCTGCGAGGTGCACGTCAAGGCCGCCGGCGACATGTTCCTGCTCCACCAGTGGATCAAGAACGAGCCCGTGGATCTGCTCATCGGCAACACCTACGGCAAGTACATCGCCCGCGACGAGGACATCCCGTTCCTGCGCTTCGGCTTCCCCATCCTCGACCGCGTGGGCCATCAGTACTTCCCGCGCGTCGGGTACAAGGGCGGCCTGCGCCTGCTGGAGCAGATCCTCGGCCTGCTCCTGGACCGCAAGGATCGCGACGCTTCCGAGACCAAGTTCGAACTGACCCTGTAACCCGCCCGCGTTCCCCGGCCGGGCCACCCCCCGGCCGGGGAGCGGGACATGCCTCCCGGAGGTCCCCATGAGCCCTGCGACCCAGCCCGCTCCCAGCCTGCGCACCGGCTGCATCTTTCTCCCCGTGGCCCCGCGCGCCAACGCCCGCCGCCGTTTCGGCGAGCCGTCCTCGCCCGGCCGCGCCCTCGGCGCCGGCGACGTCGTGCAGTGGCTGGACCGCGTGCTGGCCGGCGGCCTGGCGCTTTCCGGCGCGGGCGTCGCCGGCCCGGGCGAGCCCCTGGCCGAACCCGCGGCGCTGCTGGAGACCCTGCGCGCCGTGCACGGGGCGCATCCCGAACTGCCGCTGTTCCTGGTCACCAACGGCCTGTGCCCGCAGGACGCGGACATGCCGCAATTGGCGCGCGAGCTGGCGGCGGCCGGGCTGTCCCGCGCCACCGTGCTCGTGGACGCCGTGGACCCGGCGCTCATCGAGCAGATTTTCGCCTGGATCCGGCCCGGCCGGCGCACCCTGCCCCTGCCCGAGGCCGCGCGTCTGCTGGCGGACGCCCAGGCCCTGGCCGTCCGGAGCTTCCGCGAGGCCGGCCTCGTGGTCACCGTGCGCATGACCGTCTACCCCGGCGTCAACGACCAGCACGTGGAGGACGTGGCCAACGCGGCCGCCGTCCTGGGCGCGGACCTTTTCGACCTGCGCCCCTGCCCGGCCCGGCCGGAGCCTTCGGGCTGCGCGCCGCGGCCGGCCTCCTCCTGCGCCCCCTCGGACTGCGCCTCCTGCGGTTCCGCCTCCTCCTGCGCCCCGATGCCGCCCTTTGCGGAGGACGAGGCCCCGGCCCCCCTGGCCGAGCTGGCTCCGGAGCGCCTGGCGGAGCTCAAGGCCGCGGCCGCGCGCTACCTGCGCCTCGCGCCGGAGGGCGACCCCTGCGGCCAGGACATTCGCTGGATGGAGGACGCCGGACAGGCGGGCTTCCTGGCCCCGGACGGCCCCGGCCTGCCCTGCCTGCTGGAGACCCGCGACGCCCCGGAGCCGGGCGGCGGCGACCAGCGCTGGATCGAACTTTCCGAGACCCTGCGCGACTGCTTCGCCATCCTGGCGGCCAGCGCCGGCGCGCACCCGCGCGAGGTCCTGGCCGCGCGCGGCCTGGCCGTGCTGACCACCGAGACGGACGTGCAGGCCGCCGTGGACGCGCTCTACGGCGGGGGCAAGCGGAACGGCAAGAAGCGCGTCAAGGTCAACTAGGCATCCCAACCCCCAACGCACCAAGGAGAATCCCATGGCCCTTCCCGAAAAGTTGATCCTCGTCTGCCAGAGCTTCCGCGTGGGCAAGGAGCCCAAGGGCATCTGCCACAAGCAGACCGACGGCCTCCTGCAATACATGGAGGAGGGCATCCTGGACCGCGGCCTGGACGTGCAGGTGGCCACCACCGGCTGCCTCAAGCAGTGCGAGAAGGGCCCCGTCGTGGTCATCCAGCCGGACAACCTCTGGTTCAAGGGCGTGTCCAGCGAGGAGGCCGTCGACGCCATCCTCGACGGCCTCGAGTCCGGATCGGCCCCGGCCGAGTACCTGCTGTCCTAGGAACGTCGGGAGGAGCGCATGCCCGCAGCCGTGACCATCCGCGAAGCCGCCGAGAAGGACATGGACGCCCTTGTGGAGCTTGTGGGCATGCTCTTCGCCATCGAGTCGGACTTTCAGCCGGACGCCCGCAAGCAGCGCCGCGGCCTGGCGCTGCTGCTCCGGCCCGGCGCGCCGCGGCCGGCCTCCAGCCTGGTCCTCGTGGCCGAGGACTCCGAGGCCGGCGCGGGAACGGAACGCGTGGCCGGCATGGCCACCGCCCAGGTGCTCATCAGCACGGCCGAGGGCGGTCCCGCGCTGCTCGTGGAGGATGTGGTGGTCCGCCCCGTGGCGCGGGGGCGCGGCATCGGCCGTGCGCTCCTGGAGCGCATCGCGGACTGGGGCGCGGAGCTTGGGGCCACGCGCATCCAGCTGCTCACCGACAAGGACAACGCGGCCGCGGCGGGCTTCTACGCCGCCTGCGGCTTTTTCCCCACAAACCTCGTGTGCCTGCGGCGCCTGCTGCCCGCGGGAAAGTGAGGCGATCATGAGTCAGCCGGCAACAGCGCTCGCCAGCGCCTGCGAGAACATCTTCGAGGAACGCAGGGACCAGGTCCACGTCATCGGGGCCGAGCCCTTCAAGATGGCCTGCAACCGCGACTCCCTGGCCGGGGCCGTGAGCCAGCGCGCCTGCGTGTTCTGCGGCTCGCGCGTGGTGCTCTATCCCATCGCCGACGCCCTGCACCTGGTGCACGGGCCCATCGGCTGCGCGGCCTACACCTGGGACATCCGCGGCTCCCTGTCCTCCGGCCCGGAACTGCACCGGCTGTCCTTCTCCACGGATCTGCAGGAGCTCGACGTTGTCTTCGGCGGGGAGAAGAAGCTGGCCAAGGCGCTGGACGAGCTCATCGCCCGCCACCGGCCCAAGGCCGCCTTCGTCTATTCCACCTGCATCGTCGGCATCATCGGCGACGACCTGGCCGCCGTGTGCCGCGCCGCCACGGAGCGCAACGGCGTCCCGGTCATCCCGGTGCAGAGCGAGGGCTTCAAGGGCAACAAGCGCGAGGGCTACCTCGCGGCCTGCAAGGCCATGCGCCAGCTCGTGGGCACCGGCGACGTCAGCGGCATTTCGCCCCTGTCCGTGAACATCATGGGCGACTTCAACCTCGCCGGCGAGACCTGGATCATCCGCGACTATTTCCGGCGCCTGGGCATCGAGGTGGTGGCCGGCATCACCGGCGACGGCCGCGTGGACGACATCCGCCGGGCCCACGGCGCGGGGCTGAACCTCGTGCAGTGCTCCGGCTCCACGCAGGACCTGGCCAAGATGATGCAGGAGGACTTCGGCGTCCCGTTCATCCGGGTGTCCTGGATCGGCATCGAGGACGTGGCCGAGAGCCTCTACGCCGTGGCCGAGCACTTCGAGCGCACCCGGCCGGACCTGGCCGCCGGGCTCATGGAGCGCACGGCGGACCTCGTGCGCGGGGAGCTGGCCGCGCTCATGCCCCGGCTGGCGGAGATCCGGCGCGACCTGGCCGGCAAGAAGGCCGCCGTCTACGTCGGCGGCAGCTTCAAGGCCTTCAGCCTCGTCAAGGCCTTCCGCCACCTGGGCATGGAGGTGGCCATCGTCGGCTCCCAGACCGGCACCGAGGAGGACTACCGCGAGCTGGCGGCCATCTGCGCCCCGGGGACCATCGTGGTCGACGACGCCAACCCCCTCGAACTCTCGGCCTTCATCCGGGAGAAGGACGTGGACGTGTTCGTGGGCGGCGTGAAGGAGCGGCCCATCGCCTTCAAGCTGGGCGTGGGCTTCTGCGACCACAACCACGAGCGCAAGATCGCCCTGGAGGGCTTCGCCGGGATGCTCAACTTCGCCAAGGAGATCCACGCCTCGGTCATGAGCCCCATCTGGCGCTTCGTGCCCCGGCGCGAAGCCCAGCGGAACGCCGCGGGAAAGGAGGCCTAGCCATGGACGCCAGCGTCATCGACAGCGCCAGCGAGTACAAGGGCGTCAGCCACGTCGCCACCACCAACGCCTGCAAGCTGTGCACGCCGCTGGGGGCCACCCTGGCCTTCAAGGGCGTGGAGGGGGCCATCCCCTTCCTGCACGGCTCCCAGGGCTGCGCCACGTACATGCGGCGCTACATCATCAGCCATTTCCGGGAGCCCATGGACATCGCCTCGTCGTCCCTGGGCGAGAAGAACGCCATCTACGGCGGCGGCCCCAACCTCAAGAAGGGCCTGCTCAACGCCATGCAGAAGTACGGCGCGAAGGTCGTCGGCGTGGCCACCACCTGCCTCACCGAGACCATCGGCGACGACGTGCCGCGCCTGCTCGCCGAGTTCCGGCGCGAGTTCGGCGACCTGCCCCTGGCCGACATCGTGCAGGTCTCCACGCCGAGCTATTCCGGCACGCACATGGACGGCTTCCACGGCGCGGTGAAGGCGCTCGCGGACCAGCTCTGCCTGGACAAGGCCCCGGACACCGGCCGCGTGGCCCTGTTCCCGGGCATGGTCTCCCCGGCGGACATCCGCCACCTGAAGGACCTGGTCCGGGGCTTCGGCCTGACGCCGACCATCCTGCCGGACTATTCCGAGACCTTGGACGGCCCGGCGCTGCTGGAATACGAGAACATCCCCTCCGGCGGCACCCCGGTGGCGGACATCCGGGCCCTGTCCGGCGCGGCCGCGGCCATCGAGCTGGGCCGGGCCATCAGCCGCCAGGAAACCGCCGGCACCTCCCTGCGCGACCGCTTCGGCCTGCCGCTGCGCCGCCTGGGCCTGCCCCTCGGCCTGCGCGAGACCGACGCCCTGTGCGCGGCGCTTGGGGAAATCAGCGGCCGCGACATGCCGCGCGAGTTCAAGCTCGACCGCGGCCGCTACATCGACGCCCTGGTGGACGGCCACAAGTACGTCTCCGGCCTGCGGGCGGTGGTCTACGGCGAGGAGGACCTCGTCATCGGCCTGACCAGCTTCCTGGCCGAAATCGGCGTGCGTCCGGTGCTCGTGGCCACGGGCGCACGGAACCGGAACCTCGCCGAGCACATCGCGGCCGCCTGCGGCGAGGTCCTGCGCGAGATGCCGCGGGTCCGCGAGGGCGTGGACTTCTTCGACATCGTGGAGGAGGCCGGGACCCTTTCGCCGGATCTCCTGGTGGGCCACAGCAAGGGCCAGCGGGCCGCCCGCGAGTGGGGCGTTCCCCTGCTGCGCGCCGGCTTCCCCATCCACGACCGCTTCGGCGGGCAGCGGCTGCTGCACCTGGGCTACCGGGGCGCGCAGGAGCTCTTCGACCGCCTGGTGAACATGATCCTGGAAAAGAAGCAGACCGACTCGGACATCGGCTACGGATATCTCTAGATCCCTCAGCGCAGAAGGAGCCGCCCATGAACGCCAGCGTCATTCCCGATCCCCGGTCCGCCAAGCACCCCTGCTTCAGCAAGGAGGCCAGCGGCTCCTGCGGCCGGGTGCACCTGCCCGTCGCGCCCAAGTGCAACATCCAGTGCAACTACTGCAACCGCAAGTACGACTGCGTGAACGAGTCGCGCCCCGGCGTCACCAGCGGCGTCCTGAAGCCCTTCCAGGCCCTGGAATACGTGCGGCAGGTGCTGGTGAAGGAGCCGCGCATCACGGTCGTCGGCATCGCCGGCCCCGGCGATCCCATGGCCAACCCGGCGGAGACGCTGGAGACCATGCGGCTGATCAAGGCCGAGTACCCGCAGATGCTGTTCTGCCTGTCGTCCAACGGCCTGGCCATGCCGGAGTACGTGGACGACCTGGCGGCGCTCGGCGTGACCCACGCCACCGTGACCATGAGCACCATCGACCCGGCGATCGGGGCCGACATCTACGCCTGGGTGCGCGAGGGCAACGTCATGTACCGCGGCCGCGACGCCGCCGAGCTGCTGCTCTCGCGCCAGCTGGCGTCCATCGCCGCGCTCAAGGCCCGCGGCCTCGTGGTCAAGGTCAACACCATCGTCATTCCCGGCGTCAACGACGTCGACGGCTGCGCGCCCTTGAAGGCCGTCGCCGAAAAGGCCCGCGAGCTGGGCGCGGACCTGATGAACCTCATGCCCATGCACCCCACGGCCGGCACGCCCTTCGGCGGCCTGCCGGAGCCGCGCCGGGAGCAGATCCACGCCCTGCGCGCCGAGGTGGAGCATCTCGTGCCCCAGATGACACATTGCCGCCGTTGCCGGGCGGACGCCGTGGGACTGCTCTGCGGCGATCGCTCCGGTGAATTGGGCGGCGTCCTGGCCGCCTGCGGGAAGCTGCCCCCGCGCGGCCAGGACGACCGACCCTATGTGGCCGTCGCCACGCGCGAGGGCCTGCTCATCAACCAGCACCTGGGCGAGGCCAAGCGGTTCCAGATCTGGGGCCAGGACGGCGCGGGCGGCTTCCGCCTCGTGGAGGAGCGGCAGGCCCCGCAAGCCGGCTGCGGCCCCGCCCGCTGGGAGGAGCTGGCCCGCGTGCTGTCCGACTGCCGGGCCGTGCTGGCCGGCGCCCTGGGCGAGCATCCGCGCAAGGCGCTCGGCGAGCGGGGCATCGCCCCGGCCGCCTGCTCCGGGTTCATCGAGGACGCCCTGCGGCTGATCTACGGCGCGGAGGGGCTGGCCGGGCTGGCCGCGCTCACGGCCAAGCGCGGCGGCCTGGGCCGCGCCTGCTGCGGCGCCGGCGACGGCTGCTAGAACTGGCGCGGAACATGTTGCGGAAAGCCCCCCGGCGAGCCGGGGGGCTTTTTCATTCCAGCCGGCGTCCCAGCCATACGGCCCGGCCCACGAAGCGCACGCCCTGGGCCTGTCCCTCGCGCGCGGCGATCTCGATGGGCGGATAGGCGGTGTTGACGCTGCGCAGGATGAATTTGCCCGGGAGGGCGTCGATCCGCTTGATGTAGACCAGAGCCTCCAGGCTGACCGCGAACAGCGCACCCGGCAGCGGGGCGGTCTGCCCCTGGTCTATGAGCACCATGTCGCCGTGGCGGATGTCCGGCTCCATGCTGTCGCCGTCGGCGCGCATCAGGACCATGCGCGCGGGGTCGCCGCGGCGCGTCAGAAAGCCGCTGTGAAATCCGTAGCTTTTTTGCGTTTCACCGGTTGACAGGAATTCGCCGCGGTCGAGCCGGGCCTCCACGATGGGGACGTGGATCAGGCCGTCCTCCGCCGCTGCGGCGGTCCGATTCTGCCGTTCCCCGGTCCGAAATAGGCCTGTGCCGAAGAGCAGCCAGCGTGGCTCGACGCCGAAGCGTTCGCAGATAGCCATGATAACGGCCGAGCCGGGCGCCTGCGCGTCCCGCTCGTAGCCGCCGATGGCGGATTTGCTGACGCCGAGCGCGTCAGCGAACTCCCCCTGGCTGAGTTCCCCGCGGACAGCTTTGATGCGCGCTCCAAGGGTCATAGGTACATCCGCGTTGTTTGCCGCAAGGGGGAGAGGGCTCGGACGAGAGGAAAGACCTTGGCATATTAAAACGGTTTATACGAAAAAGCATGAATATTATTTTATCCGAAAGACCGTTTTAATATTGCGCGCGACCGTTTTTTGTCCTAATCCTGTCTTGCGGGCTGTGAAATGTGGTAATACGCAACTCCATTCCTACCAGCGCCGCACAAAGGGGTCAACGTCCAGGAACGATTTGCAAAAGGCCCGTCTCGCGGGTTCGTATCCACTCTGCGCCGTTTGTGGGGGCATTGCGCTGTTCATGCCGGCCTTGTGCAGCCATCTCATGGACGGCTGGCGCGTGCATCCTTTGTAAGGCCCCCGGTCCATCGCCCGGGGGCCTCTTTTCTGCGACGCCGGTTCTCTCCCGGCGGGAACGCAGGCGTATGCGCCCTGTCCCGGCAAACCGGCGATCCAGATTGCGGCTCCGCGCCGCAACCCGTCTCTGCATGTCCTCTCTTGGTCCCATTGTTGCACTAAAGATATAGGACGAGAGTGAGCACTCCGGGCACGGTGTGTCAGGTGAATTGCTCTGTTCCATGTCCATTGCTTTGTTGACTCCCGCAGCCATCCACCGTAGTGTTTCCACAAGCATATCCAGCAGGGTTGTTGCAGGACTCTGCCCGTTTGGCGTCTCCGGCATGGTTCTGCTCTGTCGTCTCCATCGGTTTACGCGTTATCCCGCAAGGAGGATAGGTCGTCTGATAACCGTGCGCAGAGTCCCCGCCTGCGCTGGGAGGATCCATGAAAGAGATGAGGACCATGACCAAGCTTGTCGGTCTTGCCTGCCTTCTGTCTTTCTTGACCGCGGCCCTTTCCGTCTACAGCGTGACCGGACTCCGGCAGGTTGCGGCGGCCAGCGAGCAGCTCTACTCCCTCGATCTTGTCGGCACGGACGCGGTGGACAATGTGGCCATCGACATCCTGCGGCTCGTGCGCGACGAAAAGAACCTCATGCTGGCCGATACCGACGCCGGCCTCGCCGAGGCCATGGCCAAGCTCAAGAAGGACCGCGGCGAGATGCTGCAGGGCTTGGTCGAGGCCCGCAGGTATTTCTACACGGACTACGGCAAGGACCTGATGAACCGCCTGAGCGCGTCCATCGACGGCTGGCTCAAGGTCCAGGACGAGATCATCAGCTTTGGCAATTCCCTGAATCCCGCCTCCAGGAACCAGGCGCAGTCCATCTCCGTCACGAAGGGCGCGGAGCTGGTGCGCGCGGCCGACGCCGTGGTCGATGAAGCCGTGCGCGGCAAGAAGGACGCCGCAAAGAAGAGCGCGGTGAGCATTTCCGCCGCCTATGAGCGCATCCGCCTCATCTCCATCGTCGCCACCATCGCCTCCATTCTGCTGGGCCTCGGGGTCGGCGTGCTCATCGCCCGGCACATGGTGCGCCAGCTGGGCGACGAGCCCGGCTCCCTGTCGGACATCGCCCTGCGCATCGCCGGCGGCGATCTTGAGGTGAAGTTCGACGAGAAGCGTCCGGAGATCGGCGTGTTCGGGGCCATGAAGAAGATGGAGGCGGCCCTCAAGAAGGAGATCGCCGAGGCCGAGCAGGAGGGCCAGCTCGCCCGCGAAGAGTCGGAGAAGGCCCGCGAGGCCATGGCCGAGGCCCACGAGGCGCGCCAGCGCGCCGAGCGCGCCAAGGCCGAGGGCATGCTCCAGGCCGCCAGCCAGCTGGAGAGCGTGGTCGAGGTGATCACCACCGCCTCGGAGCAGCTTTCGGCCCAGATCGAGCAGTCCAGCCGCGGCGCGGAGGAGCAGTCCAGCCGCGTGAGCGAGACGGCCACGGCCATGGAGGAGATGAACGCCACCGTGCTGGAGGTGGCCAAGAACGCCTCCCAGGCGGCGGACATGTCCAACGCCGCGCGGGCCAAGGCCCAGGAGGGCGAATCCGTCGTCGGCGAGGCGGTGGCCAGCATCGGCGAGGTGCGCCATCACGCCCTGGTGCTCAAGGAGGACATGGCCACCCTGGGCAAGCAGGCCGAGGGCATCGGCCAGGTCATGGAGGTCATCAGCGACATCGCCGACCAGACCAACCTGCTGGCGCTCAACGCGGCCATTGAGGCCGCCCGCGCCGGCGACGCCGGCCGCGGCTTCGCCGTCGTGGCCGACGAGGTGCGCAAGCTGGCCGAAAAGACCATGAACGCCACCAAGGAGGTCGGCGACGCCATCCGCGGCATTCAGACCGGCACCCACAAGAACATGGAGAATGTTGACCGCGCGGCCAAGAGCGTGGAGACTGCCACCGGGCTGGCGCAGAAGTCCGGCGGCTCCCTCAAGGAGATCGTCGGCCTCGTGGACCAGACCTCGGATCAGGTGCGCTCCATCGCCACGGCCAGCGAGGAGCAGTCCTCGGCCAGCGAGGAGATCAACAAGAGCGTGGAGCAGGTGGCGACCATATCCAACGAGACGGCGCAGGCCATGAACCAGGCCGCGCAGGCCGTGGCCGAGCTGGCCCGGCAGTCCCAGGCCCTGCACACGCTCATCGCGGACATGAAGGCCCAGGGCGCGGAGACCACGCACGCGGCCTAGCCGCGCCACGCGCGCAAGTGCGCAACCAACAGGAGGAGACATGGAGGCATCAGTGAGCGGCCAGAACGCCGACCACCGGGAGACCGGGCTCCTGCAGCTCGTGACCTTCCACATCGCCGACGACGAGTTCGGCGTGGACATTCTCAAAGTGCAGGAGATCATCCGCACCATGGAGATCACCCGCGTGCCGCGCGCGCCCGAGTTCGTCGAGGGCGTGATCAACCTGCGCGGCAAGGTCATCCCCATCCTGAGCCTGCGGCGGCGCTTCGGCATCGAGCCGCGCGAGTTCGACTCGCAGACGCGGATCATCGTGGTGGAGATCGCCGGCATGATCGTCGGCTTCGTGGTGGACGGCGTGTCCGAGGTGCTGCGCATCGGCGCGGACACCGTGGAGGACCCGCCGGCCGTGGTTTCCGGCGTGGACTCGGAGTACATCAGCGGCGTGGGCAAGCTGGAGGACCGGCTGCTCATCCTGCTGGATTTGAACCGCCTGCTCTCCACCGAGGAGCACGCCACCCTGACGCACAGCGTCCAGCAGTAGCGCGCCGGCGGCGCAGGAAGACGGCCCTCCGCCCCGGCGCTCCGCGGGCGGGGGGCTTTTCACGTCTATTTGAAGAAGCGCACGTCGCCGATCCACAGGGTCGCGCCGGAGTCCGGCCGGCCGGCCTCCACGCAGATGCGGATCTCCTCGACGTTGTCCGGCCGGAGCACCCGGTCGCCGGGCACGATGACCGCGCCGGCAGCGGCCGCGGCCTCCGGCGTCCAGGTGGGGTCCGGGGACATGGTGCGGTAGGCCGCGCGCACGTCGCGCCAGTCCGTGCCGGCCACGAAGCCGCCGAAGTGGCGGAAGGTGCCCACGCCCGTCTCCACGTTGCTGCTGCGGATGGTCAGCCGAACCACCAGCGGATGGTCCGCGCGCAGGCGGAAGGCCAGGCCGGACGATCCGGAAAGATCGGTCTGGATGCCGGGCGCGGCGCGCACGCTGCGCACGATGCAGGCCAGGCCGGCGTCGCCGCGGGCGTCCGCGCCGGCGGGGCGGAAGTCCAGGCGCAGGCTGGCCGCGCCCGAGGGCGCGCGCACGGACTCGTCGCGGGAGAGCCGCGGCGCGGCGCGGGAGTCCTCCGGCCCGGCGCGCCATTCGGACGGGTCGGGCGGCGGCGGAAAGGGGCCGGCCTTGGCCAGGGCGAGGGCCGGGATCAGGAGCAGGGCGAGGCAGAGCAGACGGGAAAGCGCGTGTGGAGCTGCGCGGCGCAAGGGCGGCCTCCGGTTCGGCGGACTGCGGCCATGCTAGCCGAGGCGCGCGGCCAAGGGAAGCCCCCGCGCGCCGCCCCGGACCGGACGGCGGCGGGGGAACTCCCCGGCAGAGGTCCTACTTGAGGAAGTCGAGCGCGTACTTGCCGGCCAGGAAGACGATGAGCGCCGCGAGCATCCACTTGATGTAGCGGGCCGGGACGTGCTTCTGGCAGCGCGCGCCGAGGTACATGCCGGCCATGCCGCCCAGGCCGAAGAGCAGGCCGAGCAGCCAGTCCGGGGCCACGGACATGCCGGGGTAGCAGGGCGCGATGGCCTGGTAGAAGGCCACCCCGGCGATGGAGGTGACGAAGGTGCCCATGAGCGCCGCGCCGGCCACGGTGTAGACCGGCAGGCCGAAGAAGGCCACGAAGAACGGCGCGATGATCGACCCGCCGCCGATGCCGTAGACCCCGCCCACGATGCCCACGATGAACGACAGGGTCAGCACGCCCCAGGTGGAGACGTCGTAGGTTTCGCCATAGAACTCGTAGGCGATGCGGGTGCTGGTGCAGCGCACCACGCGCACGGCCGCCAGCTTCTCGCCGCCGCAGGCCTCGCGGTCCCTGGCCAGCTCGCGGAAGCGCGCCGCCTGGGCCTGGAAGCGCGCCTCGGCGGCCTTGGCCCCGCCGTTGGCGCCGCGCAGCTGGCGCACGAGGTCGCGGACCATGCGCAGGCCGATGTAGGCCAGCACGCAAGCGGCGAAGAGCTTGAAGTTGCGCGCGTCGGGCAGGTAGCGCACCCGGATGATGGCCCCGAGGAACACGCCCGGCAGGGTGCCGATGATCACCACCCAGGCCAGCGGCCAGACCATGCGGCCCTCGCGGATGTAGCGCCAGACGCCGCTGGGGATGGCCACGATGTTGTAGAACTGGTTGGTGGAGCTCACCGAGGGGTTCACGTAGCCGAGCACGCTCATCTGGAAGGGCAGCAGCAGGAACGCGCCGGAAACGCCGCCCATGGACGTGAAGAAGGAGATGACCAGGGCCACCAGCGGGGGAATCCAGGGCTGCACCTCGATGCCTGCGACCTGAAAAAGCATGGTGCCTCCGGGAGTTGCCGCGCCGGTGACGGGGGACCGGGGCGGGCTGGGGAATTGTTGTCACGTTTTTACTAATTCCCGTGAGAGATGTATAAACATTCCTCCCGGACTTGTCAGCAATTATTTTGTGTCCTGTTCCGGAAAAGTTTCACGCAAAGGGGAATTTTCGGGGCTTGGCAGCGGGCTTGTTTCCCCGTAGAAAATTCCCCAGGAGGAGAAGACCGTGAAGCCCAGAGAGCAGCACCCATTCCCCTCGGCCCCGGAACCAGCCGCAGGCCGGCCCGAAGCCCCCGTCGGCGGCGCCGCGGAGGCCCGTCCGTCCGTCGCGCCGGAAGGCGGCGCGGACTCCCGCAGCCTCGACCCGGCGCAGCTCGCCGCCCTGGAGTCGGCCTTCCGCACCTGGACCGCCGCCGCCCGCCGCCGCGCCGATCAGCTTTCCCGGCGCAGGCTCTGGCTGATCTTCCTCCTGCTGCGCTCCACGGGCGCGCGCCTGGGCGAGGTCCTGGCGCTGGACGCCGGCCGCGACCTGGACCTGACGCTCTCGCGTCCGGTGGCGGTGTTCCATTCCGCCGCCGGCCCGCGCGAGGCCCCGCTCCCGGCCGACGTGGCCGACGAGCTGCGCGCCGCCCTGGAGGATCACGAGTTGCTGGAGAGCCTGGGGCCCGGCGGCGTGGCGCAGATGTTCGACATGGACCAGGGCCACGTGCGCCGCAAGTTCTACGAGCGCGCGGCCGAGGCCGGGCTCCCGCGCGAGCTGGCCAGCCCCAGCGTCCTGCGCCGCTCGCTGGCGCGTCAGCTCATGCGCCAGTCCGTGCCCCTGCCGGTGGTGCAGCGGCTCCTCGGCCAGTCCTCGGCCGACCTCACCGCGGCCTTTTCCGACTATACCGACGACGAGGCCGGCCGCATCCTGGAAGACTACCTGAAACGCGAGGAGCGCCGCAAGTCCAGCGCGCGCAACCGCTTCTTCGGCCAGATCACGGCCGTCAAGTGCGGCCCCGTGGTGGCCGAGATCGAGCTCACCAGCCTGGGCGGCTTCAAGGTCTACTCGGTGGTCACCCACGAAAGCGTGGAGCGCCTGGGCATCCGGCCGGGCGTGCTGGCCACCGCGGACATCAAGGCCCCCTGGGTGCAGCTCCAGGCCGGGGAGGACGAACCCCGCTCCACGGCCGCCAACCGCTACCCGGCCGTGGTCAGCCGCATCCTCACCGGCGCGGGCGAGGGCGATGATGTGGCCGCCGAGGTGGCGGCCGACCTGTCCGACGGAACGCGCCTGGCCTCCGTGGTCACCGCGGCCAGCGTGCGCCGCCTGAATATCTCCGTGGGCTCGCCCGTGTGGGCCAGCTTCGGGGCGTTCTCGGTGATCCTGAACTTCGGCTAGGGCGCGGAGGTGACGGGAATGGACGTGCGCGCGCATCCGGCGCGGCTCTGGAAACCCCTCAGGGACGCGGCCGTGCAGTGCCGCCTGTGCGGCCATGCCTGCGTCATCCCGCCCGATTGCCGCGGCCGCTGCGGCGTGCGCGAGAACCGCGCGGGCGAGCTGTTCTCCCTGGTCTACGGCCTGCCGGCGGCCATCAACGTGGACCCGGTGGAGAAGAAGCCGCTCTACCATTTCCTGCCCTGCACGGCGACCTTCTCCTTCGGCACCATGGGCTGCAACATGGCCTGCGTGTTCTGCCAGAACGCCACGCTTTCGCAGCCGCCGCGCCTGGGCCAGCGCGTCTCCGGCCACTGGGCCGAGCCCGCCGACCTCGTGGCGGCGGCTCTGGAGCACGGCTGCAAGAGCATCTCCTACACCTATTCCGAACCCACGGTGTTCTTCGAGCTGGTGGAGGACACGGCCAGGCTGGCGCGCGCGCACGGGCTCAAAAACGTGCTCGTGACCAACGGCTTCATGAGCACGGAGTGCCTGGAGGCCTTCGGCCCGGCCGAAACCGGCCTCATCCAGGCGGCCAACGTCGACGTGAAGGCCTTTTCCGAGCTGTTCTACCACGAGCGCTGCGGCGCCTCGCTGGCCCCGGTCCTGCGCAACCTCAAGCGCATGCGCGAACTCGGCTGGTGGGTCGAGACGACCACGCTGCTCATTCCCGGCCTCAACGACGACCCGGCCGAGCTGCGCGACCTCGCCGGGTTCCTGGCCGCGGAGCTCGGGCCGGACACGCCCTGGCACATCTCGCGCTTCCACCCGGACTACCAGCTCCTTGATCGGCCCGCGACCCCGCAGGAGAGCCTCGCGGCCGCGCGGGACATCGGCCGCGCCGCGGGTCTGCGCTACGTCTACGTGGGCAACGCCTCGGGCCCCGGCTTCGGCGATACGGTGTGCCCGGCCTGCTCGGCCGTGGTCATCCGGCGCGAGGGCTTCCGCTGCGCGCCCGGCGGCGTCAAGGACGGGGCCTGCCGCGCCTGCGGGGCGGCCCTGCCGGGGGTCTGGGCCTGATGGAGACCGCCGCGCGTCCCTTCCTGGAGCGCCACGCCGGACTGATCTTCGTCCTGGCGCTGGCCCCGCGCCTGGCCCACTGGCTGCTGATCTGCGCCTCGCCCCTGGCCGGGGAGTATGTGCCCGACCTCTCGGCCTACCTGGACGCCGCGGCCCGGATGATGGACAGCAGCTATTTTTTCCGCGCGCCCATGCTCATGAGCCCGGGCTACGCCCTGATCCTCGCGCCGCAGTATATCCTCTTCGGCCCGAACACGCCGGTGTTCGCCCTGACCAACGCCGTGCTCGACGCCGGTTCGGCCGCGCTCTGCGGCATGCTCGCCGCGCGGCTGGCCGGACCCGCGCGGGCCTGCGCGGCCGGGCTCCTGGCCGGGCTGCTCTACGCCTGCTGCGGCCAGATCCTGTTCTACACGCTGCTGCCCCTGGGCGAGGGGCCGGCGATCTTTTGCCTCCTGGCCGGGCTGAACCTGCTCTTCGGCTGCGTCGGGACGGGCGGGCTGCGGGCCTGGCTGGCCGGGATTCTCCTGGCCCTGGCCGCGCTCGTCCGGCCCAACCTGCTTCCGGCGGAGCTGCTGGCCCTGGCCGCCTGGACGTTCGGCCCCGCGCCGCGCGGCGAACGCCTGCGCGCCGTGCTCCCGGCCGCCGGCCGCGCGCTGGCCGGGCTGCTCCTGGCGCTGGCCCCGTTCATGGGCCACAACCTCGTGCTGGAGGGCCACGCCACGCCCTTCGGCTTCCAGGGCGGGATCACCTTCTTCGCCGGCAACCAGCCTGGGGCCAGCGGCGGCAGCGACGCCGTGGCCGGCGTCGGCGCGACGCCCGGCCTGTCCAACTACGAGGCCGTGCTGGAGGCCGAGCGCCGCGGCGGCCGGCGGTTGACCCTCGCCCAGGCCGACGCCTTCTGGTACGCCGAGGCCCGCCGGACCATGGCCGCGCAGCCCCTGGAGGCCGCCCGGACCCTGGGCCGCAAGGCTCTGCTCCTGGTCAACGACGGCGGCCGCGACGCCACCATGGATCCGGACTTCGCCGCGCGCTTCTCGCCCGTGCCGGGGCTGCTTTCCCTGCCCGCGGGGCTCGTGCTGGCGCTGGCTGCGGCCGGGCTGTGCGCTGCGCTGCGGCGGGACGGGCGGAGTCCGGAGCGGCTGGCTGTCGGCGCGGCGTTCCTCGCCCTGGCGGTCCTGCTCGTGCTCTATCAGGTCACGCCGCGCTACCGCACGCCGCTGCTGCCCCTGGGTCTGTGCCTGGCCGGGCCCTTCCTGGCCGAACTGCCGGATCTGCTGCGCGGCGCGCGGCGGGTCCTGGTCGCGCCGGCCGCGTGCGGCGTCGTGGTGTTGTTCCTGTCCATGCTGCCGCTGAACGCGATCCTCCCCGGGGCCGGACCGGAGGCGGACAAGGGCCGCCTGGCCCTGGAGCACGCCCGCCTGGCCCATTACTACCTGCTCAAGGGGCCGGCGCGGCTGGCCGTGCCGGAGTACGAGGCCGCCCTGGCCCTCGGCGCGCCGGACAAGGCGACGCTGTCCGCCGGCCTGGCCGCGGCCCGGGCCCTGGCCGGGAGTCCGCCGCCGCAGTGAGCGCCCTTGCCGTGCGGGCCGCCGCCGCGTAAGGGGATGCCCATGAGCGCCGCCAAGCACATCGAACCCTGCCTCGTCTACGCCGACAAGAATGGCAACATCTACGACCATCCGGACCTGCTGATGCTCTGCCGCCGGGGCCCGGAGCTGACCCTGCCGCGGCCCGACGAGTTGATTCCCCTGCCGGAGGAGAGCGAGTTCTTCATGCTGCCCGGCCGCGGGGCGCTGGGCTTCGATCCGGAGACGGGCGAGGTGGAGGAGCTCGACGAACTGGCCGTGGCGGTGTTCGCCAGCCCGGCGCACACGCTTTCGGCCTCCGCCGCCTACGCCACGCGGGCGGGCGCGCCCACGCTGCCGCTCTTCGCCTACGGCGCGGTGGGCTTCTTCGAGGGCCGCTTCTACGTCTGCGCGCACAAGGTCGACCAGGATCGCCGGCAGGTCTTCAGCGGCATCCCGCGCGCGCGCATCGAG
>Ga0268357_100125_pt1 | contig 135523 bp, 112 predicted proteins | sample BioMet10_FD_192466 | JGI IMG/M metagenome (GOLD analysis project Ga0268357, IMG submission 192466) | Sewage microbial communities from Oakland, California, United States - Biofuel 10 (Illumina Assembly) | ecosystem: Engineered > Wastewater > Sewage > Unclassified | place: USA: California...
GTCATTTATATTTGGCTGCAAAGTTACATAATCAAGTCCGTTTCATTTCAAAATACAGCTTAATAGACTATATTTCAATTATTTCAAAGAGCAATTTATTCACTTTAATGGGACATTAATGATTTTAATTGTGTTAATTGGATGCCGATGAGCCTCGAGAACTTGTCGGCATTTCATTTTAAGTGGATTCATGGTGCATGTTTCATAGGCTATATTTTTTTAGTTAGACTTATTTTATATAAACAACCGTATTGTCTTCATTCCTTTCAAAAGTATATTTCCCGTTTTTTTGTAAAATACGTAAAGCATTATCCAGACCATCGGATATACGGAATTTGCCACTGCATGAATAATCTTTCAGTTTCGTATTTTCAACAATGATAGAAATCTCATAACAGGTCTCAAAACGTTTCATCAATTCGTCGAAAGCAATGTTTTCAAAACATAATAATCCCTCACGCCAGCGGAAATGGTTATAGTCATCAATATAAGAAACTACTAACTGACCATCTTTAAAATTGACTTCTTGGGTGGGTTTCAATATAATCGGAGCTGAGGGCTTTATATTATCAAAAACCTTTATAGAGCCTTGCATCAAAGAGGTACAGAATTTTTTTGAATCTGAATAAGCTTCCACATTAAATTTTGTTCCCAACACTTCAACATCGCATTTTTGGGTATGAACAATAAATGGCTTTTTCTCATTATGCACCACTTCAAAATAAGCTTCTCCGTCCAGATTGATTTCACGCTTGGGACCGGAAAAGAAGGCGGGGTAAATTATTTTTGAACGGGCATTTACCCAAACGGTTGTTCCATCGGACAATTTCAAATTGACTCGTTGACCAGCTGGAACAATCAGGGTATTTGTAGCAGATATCATTTCTTTCTTTTCACTGTGGTAATAGAACATCGCGCAAATAATAGTTATTATTATTACTGCTGCAATTTTCAGTATTTCGCGGCTCCAAGATTTAAATGCTACTTTAGTCCTGTTTGTTTTCTTGCTAATTTTTTCTTTATTATCAATGTCTCCTGAAAGTATCGTGGAATCAAAGAATTTGCGTTCTTTATATAGTTCTTTTATGTTCTCGGGAGAAGCATCCAGCCAGTGATAAACTATCTCTTCTTCTTCTGGAGATGCAATGCCTTCAAAGTACTTGTATAATGTTTCTTTATTCATTTTTTCGTGTTTCTACTTGATATAGCGTTCAACTCATAAGTATCCCTAACGAAAAGGTGAATTATTTGAGAATATTATTTAGAAAAAGAATGATCATTTTCTATTCACCTGAACTATTACAAGATTATTAAATGCTTAAAAAAAATAATGCGGGTAAATAGTCTTTTAAAGTAATGCGAAGAATTTTAAGCGCTTTAGTTATGTGAAATTCAACAGCTTTGGTGGAAATATTCAATTCTTCAGCTATCCTTTTGTGACTTTGATTTTGATAACGACTTCTGATAAATATATCACGTGTTTGCACAGGAAGAGAAAGCAGGGTTTTATTAACTATCTCTTGGACTTCCTTGGAGAAAATTTCTTCCGGATTGCAGTTCTCCAAGGTGGCGACACGTAGATTTAGCTTTCGATCTTCATTATTTTTTATGTATTCGATATAATTTTCCTGGACTCGTAGTTGGCGTAAGTGATCCAAACATTTGTGTTTGATGACAGTAAGAATATATGCTAAAATATTTGTATGCGAATCAAGCTCTTTTCTGTTTTCCCAATAATACATCAAGCTTTCAACAGTGATATCTTCTGCTAACATCTCATCATCAACATACGTCCTTGCGAAGTGTATGAATCGTTCTTTATAGTTCGTAAAAATGTAATTAAATGTCTGTATCTCGTTGTCATCAGTCATGGTAATATCTTTAATGGGGCTTAAAGATATAAAATAATTTTTTGTTTATTCTTTTGAATTGGAAATAAATTGATTTATTATCCAAGAGGATATCCTTTTATAATTAATTGTATTCCTTGTCTTTATATCTTTGTCCCTGAAGCTTGGGCATTTTATGACGCTGCCAGATATTTATTATTGTTTACGCATAATCAGAGTAAAGAATTTGTAGCTCGCTTCTTCAATGGAGTATGCTAATGCTAAACTGTCTACAGTCATTAAAGGGTGGAATGAAAAGCCGATGAAATACGGATATTGCCTAAGGTTTTCAAAACGGATTATTGATATTTTCTTTCAATGTGGAAAGTTAAGGCTATAATATCAGATGCTAATTTTATTGTAGTTAAATATTTTATATCATAGCTGTCCGGAGAAAAATTCTCAGACACTGTTTATTGTTTTAAATTTCAATATATTACAAGAATAGAATTATTTTTCGATTAGAAATCATAGTTTTGTGAATTGGCATTTGAGCCACATTCTGCAGGCTATGAATAAAGGAAAAATAATCTTTGCACAAATTTATCAGGACTTTGCTCAAGCTTTTCCCGTGGGCCACTTTCCATCATGGTAGAGGTGCACTCAAAATGCATACGCGGATGGATCTCAGAGGCTCTATTCCGACATTCGTCCGCCTTACTGACGGTCGGGTTCACGATTCGAAAGTCATGGACAAAATCCCCGTTGAGCCCAACGCTTACTACCTGATGGACAAAGAATATGTGAAGTTTGATTCACTTTATAAGCATTTTTATCTCAAGAATGCCTACTTTGTCACCAGGGCAAAAGACAATATGATGTATGAGGTCCTGGAACGTAGGAAAGTTGACCCGGATGCAGGCCTGATCTATTATGATAAAATTTCTCCGGACAGTTATGAAGTAACATATGAATAACAATACGTCACTGAGTCCATTCATGTTGCAAAGATAAATATGATTACCGTGACGTTCACTAAAATTGAAATTAAAATGCTACTCTATTAATAACTGTTTCATTTCCTTATAAACCTGTTTCGTTATGTTTCCACAAAGTCGGTTTTTCTATGCTACGGTCACTAAATTCAGTATACATCATTCCCTGATTCAAAAGTATATACTATTGAATCTCCTTAAGTCCTTCGGCAGGTCCGTCAAAAAACAGAATATCAATCTTTCCGTAATGAGTCAACAATCCTTTCAGTTGTTGTATACCATGTTCCATCAGTTCGGCATTGTTCATTGGATAATGCTTTTCGTTTTGCAGTCGTCCGACGGGAATATTTTGTTTGTGAAATATTTATTGCAAAGTTACTTTCAATGTTTTCAAATCTTTCATGTCGGAACTTGTGCCGTACATCAGTTCATATTTGCCTGGAGCTACTTCCATTGTCTGAGTCAGAGGATTGTAGCATTGAAATGTCTCCGCATCAAGAGGAATGTTCACATCGGTGCTCTTTCCTGCTTTAATGTCGACGCGTTTGAATGCACGAAGTGTCTTTATTGGTCCTTCAGAATCGCCGAATTTGTGAATATATACTTGGATAACTTCAGCTCCATCACGTTTGCCAGTGTTGGAAATAGGAACGGTTAATGCCATATCGTCACCAGCTTTGATTGTTGTCTGAACAACTTTGGCTGTTCCAACTTTAAAAGTAGTATAGCTTAATCCGTAGCCGAACGGGAACAGTGGATTCTCTTTCATATATCGATAGGTGCGTCCTTTCATTGAATAATCCTCAAAATTTGGTAGTTGTGAAGAATTTTTGTAGAAAGTGACAGGAAGTTTTCCGGCCGGATTATAATCGCCGAAGAGAACATCGGCAACGGCTGTTCCTCCCTTTTCACCTGGATACCATGCCTGAAGGATTGCTTGGCAACTTTCGGTTTCGGATTCGAAAGCAATAGCTGAACCTGAGCAGTTTACGAGAATGACTTTCTTTCCAGCTTCTTTTAATGCTTTCAAACAGTTGCGCTGGACAGCAGGCAGTTCTATATCCGTACGATCGCCTCCTTTGAATCCGGGATAAGTTATTGGCATCTCTTCGCCTTCCAGTCTGGAAGACAATCCACCTACAAAAATGACGAGATCGGCTTTTTTGACTTTAGTAATCAGTTCTTCATATTTGATTGGACTTTCTGATCCGAAATCGAGTTTTAGCCCTGCGTCAGTCTTTTCACTTTGATTGAATTTGAATTCGATTTTGTATTCTTTGCCTTTCTCAAAATTGTAAGGGATTCTTGAAGAAAGATTTGACCACCAATGAGTGTTTCTATAGATAGATGTTCCATTGATGAATAGTTCGGCTCTTCCAAAAACATCTATACGGAAAACTTTCTCACCGCTCTCGGTTGGCTTGTAAACCGTTTCATAGATGGCCGAGAAATTTTCGTTGCTGACTTTCGGAGCAAATGTGTATTGTCCCATTGTTGTGACATTGATAGGTTCTTTAATTTGTAGATTTGCAACAGGTGTACCTTTAAACTCGGCATTGTTCCAGAACGTAGCCTTGATTCCCTTCTGTCCGTCGATATTGCATTGGTCGATAATGGAATTGATCACTTTGTCTTCTACCCAGTCACAGCCTTTGTCATAGATGATCTTGTTTTTGCCCACTTTTGCTTCGATACCTTTTAAAATGCTTATCGTGCTGACAGGTGTCCCGTTATAATTGCCCCAAAGTGCTTTTTCTTCGTTGGCATTCGGGCCGATAACTGCGATTTTTTTTACGGATTTTTTCATCGGAAGAATATTGTTCTTGTTCATCAGAAGTGTCATGGTTTGTCGGGCTGTCTCGAGTGCAAGTTGCTGATGTTCTTTGCTGTTGATGACAGAAGCGGAAATTTTTGTCCAAGAGACCAGTTCATCATTATCCATCTCACCCAAGTCGAATCGTCCGGTCATCAGTCTGATAACATGTTCGTTAATATTCTTTTCCGAGACAAGTCCCTTGGCTACAGCCTCTGGAATATTATCATAAGCACTGCCTGAGCATTCAACATCTGTTCCCGCCAAAGCGCCTTTGGCAGCAGCGTGAGTGGCATCGGATGAAGATTTGTGGCTTCGCCAAAAGTCATTAAGGGCACCGCAATCGGAGACAACAATGTATTTGAAGCCCCAGTCGTTGCGTAGAATCTGTTGTAGCAGGCGACTGTTTCCACAGCAAGGTTCGTCATCCAGACGCTGATAAGCGCACATAACTTCGCGGACATCGGCTTTTTGTACCAACTCTTTGAACGCAGGAAGATAAGTCTCCCATAAGTCGCGAGGCTCTATATTATTGAGGTTGGTAGAGTGGCGGCTCCATTCCGGGCCTGAATGAACGGCAAAATGCTTGGCACAGGCAAGTAGCTTCTTATATTTTGTGTTCTCTGGACCTTGAAGTCCTTTGACAACAGAAACACCCATGACGGAGGTCAAGTAAGGATCTTCTCCGTACGTCTCCTGTCCGCGTCCCCATCTCGGATCACGGAAGATATTGATATTCGGAGTCCATACCGAAAGTCCGGCGAACTGGTTATTTTCTTTTCCATTGGCTTTGTTCATATTGTAATGTGCCCGTGTCTCATCGGATACGGCATTGAAAACATTAAAGATGAGGCTGTTGTTGAAGGTTGCTGCCATTCCGATAGGTTCAGGAAAGACTGTTACGCCTGTTTGATTGGCAAATCCGTGCAAAGCTTCGCTCCACCAATGGAATTTCTTTATTCCAAGTCTCGGAATAGCGTCCGATTCGTCGTGCATCAAGATGGCTTTTTCTTTTAGTGTAAGTCTAGAGACCAGATCTTTTGCTCTTTGTTCGGAACTGAGGTTCGGATTCTGATAGGGTAATGTTTGTGCCCAACCTGCAGCTGTAAGGAAGCAGCACAATGCTAACATTATTTTCTTCATAATTTTACTTTATTATTGATTACATTTTTGTCTTTGTGAATTTTAAGCAAGCGCCATCGCCAGAAGCCAGCTTCAGGTGCAATGATTCTTTGTTGTTTACTGTCTTGCTGGAGATCTTGATTGCCTCTCGTTTTGTCAGATAATTCGCTCGATCGCATAGTTGTTCGCCCTTCTTTGATTGTAAGACCAAAGGCGCTCCAGTTAGTAGATTGGCTTCATGAACAGCCATGTAATGATTCTTTCCGGCTTTAATTGTCATAACAAGACGACGGATGGTATCTGTTGCTGTCAGCTTTTCCGATCCGATATTCCGATTCTCTCCATTATAAAACCATGCGGTATAATCGCCTGCAAAGTTGTAGTTTGTCTCTTCCTCCAACACATTGGCTTCGCCTTTATTATCTTTTGGAATCTTATATTGGAACGCTATTTCATCGTCGTAAGCGCGCGCGATCAAGTCGATCTTATTCGGAGCTATTGCCTGATTTTTTTTGTTGAGGGCTGCTGATGAACGTTCCATTTCGATAGTCGGTTTATTATAACGATCCGGTACGACGGCGCGTTTTCCCCATACTGGCTTCCAAACGCTTCGTATTACTTTTTTCGAAATGTGTTTGATAATCCATCCAAGACCGGGAACAATCTCTTTTGATTCCAATTTGAATCCCATTTGAGATTTATCAATTAATAATGTCCTATTAGCTGTAAACGAATAAGTCAACCCTCCATTTGTTTGTTGTTGGATGTGCATCACCAGTTTTTTATTGGGGGACAATACGTCGTGGTTGTTTGCCTTTGTGACGTTTGAAAAATTCAATCCAAGCAAGAGAAAGGATAGTAGAAAAAAAATTCTAAGAGGTTTGTTTACCATGGTTAGTTATTTGTTCTTTAAAGAATTATTGTTGTTTACACAAACAATTTGAATACAAATATACTTTGTTATGAAGTGGGTGGATTGAATATAATTATGTTGTAAAGCATGTCCTTTTAGAATTTGTGTCGGCTTATTGTTTTTTTATATTGTTAATGCAATTCAATCTAGCAGGTTGTAAAACATTATATTATAAAGATATAATGTCAATGATCTAAACTCCCTTTTGGTACATTGGCAGAAGGAACCTGCTTATGGTTAAAATATGTAACCTTGTGTTTTTTGACATAATTTCTTATCAACATAAACTGATCAGCAAGCTGAGAAAATACCGTTTCGATTCTCTTTCGAGCTTTTGCAAATGCAATAAACAGAGGTTTTCAAAACGGGATACTGATATTTTTTTTCAATGTAGAAAAGTTAAGGCTATAATATCAGATGCTAATTTTATTGTAGTTAAATATTTTATATCTTTGTGGTCAGTAAAAAACAAATTACCATGAAACATATCTTTTATTCTTTCTTATCCATATTATTACTGCTAATGGCAGTGTCATCTTCTGTTTTCAGTCAAGCTAAGGCAATGAAAAAATGGAAAAATGGTAGTAATACAGTCAATATAGGTTCTCAACTGGCTGTTTCTGCAGGTCAAAAATTATTGTTTGCCGGGGATAAAGGGAACTTTGTGAATTTTGAACTTACAGGTATGGCAAAGACGGCTCCGGGTGCAACAGCAGCACTCCTTTTTCATACGGATGGGCATATAAATAGAGGATATGAGGTTTTATTTCACAACGGTGCTATTGATGGAACCCGCAAGACCGGCAGCCTCTCTACTGTCCGGAATCTTTATCGAAGTCTTGTTGCCGACGGTGAGTGGTTCCCGTTTTATATCGCGGTAAGAGGAAAAAATATTTCTGTGAAAATAAAAGATATAGATGTGGTTTGTTACACAGAACCGGCACGACCATATCGTACGGATAAATATAAAAAACGATTGCTTGACTCCGGGAACTTTGAATTAGTAGGCTACGTTGGACAGATGAACTTCAAGGACCTTACGGTTAAAAGATTACCGGTTGATGCTGTCAATCCTAATGATACTATGCCACCTGTCGATGAGCAAAAAGATGATATTATTAGACTTCAACAGGCTAATTTCCCTATCATCGACTATCATGTTCATATTAAAGGCGGGTTAACTGAGCAGATGGCACATGCCATGTCAATGAATTATGGCATCAATTACGGTGTTGGTCCGAATGCATACGGTCCGATGAAGCCCGGTGAAGGCGGTTTCGGGACAATGTACATGAATGATCAAGACCTTGGCGAATATTATGAAGGAATAAAAGATAAACCGTTTTTGCGCGGCGTACAAGGTGAAGGCCGGAAATGGTCATACAGTTTTTCAAAAGAGTTGCTGCTCAAATTTGACTATCTCTATACCGATGCAATGACGATTATCGATCATAAAGGACGGACAACAAGAACCTATCGACCGACGGAAGTATATCTCGATATTCCAAAAGAAGCTTATATGGATATGCTGGTTGATCAAATGGTTAAGATTTTATCAAACGAACCGGCTGATATTTTTGCAAACGCGTTCTATATTCCTGATACATTGTCAGTCGAATATAATAAATATTGGACTGATGAGCGTATAAACCGTGTACTCGATGTGATGAAGAAGAATGATATCGCTCTCGAAATAAGTGCCCGCTATCATGTCCCGAGTATCTACATCATAAAATGTGCTAAAGCTAAAGGATTGAAATTTACTTTTGGTACAAATAACGCCGATCCGAACTTCGGACGACTTGAATATTGCATCCAGGCTGTGAAGGAATGTGGAATAACCGCTGATGATCTTTGGTTTCCTACCATGTCTACACGCCGTGAAAGGATGGATAAGCAGGGCTTTAAGTAATTTGAAAATGCAGCATAAATGTCAACCGTTAGAAGCGTGATGATACATTTGACTGTATAAAGTGGAAATGTAATCGGTTAAATTACGATCTCTGTATATTTGGAAGGAAAGGCGCAATAGTTGCGCCTTTCGTATTTATTGAACGTGATTAATATCACCTGAACCTGAAACGTGATTTTCTGTTTCGGGATTACCTTTGTATTTCAAATCGCCTGAACCTGAGACAGTCGCTTTTATTTTCTGAGTAGCATTGCATTGGATGTCACCGCTGCCGCTTACGGCACAGGTGAGTTTTTTGATAACACAGTTGTAAGCTTTAATATCACCGCTGCCAGATACGTTGAAGTTTCCTTCATCAGCTTTGCCTGCGATATGGATATCACCTGAACCGGAGACAGAGATATTGATAAAGTTGCATCTTGCGTCAGTGGTTTTGATATCGCTTGAACCCGTTACATTGAGAGTCAGATGGTTCAGGCGAAGCATATGGTCAAGAAAGACATCCCCTGCACCATTTACCTCGACAGTTAAACCTCCGCCATCAATACCCGTGAGCGTATAAAAATCAAAAACACCGGTATTCTTCACTCCCTCTAAAGCTGAGGAACATGCATTTACTTCCAGACGAGTGGCGCTTATGGCTGTCCTATCTTTGGTTGTAAAAGTTAGTTTGCCACGGTCGGCGACAATCTTTAGCAGCGGGAAGAGGTTGGAGTCGATAGTTACAGTTACTTCGTGCTCTCCGGATTTCTGAGAATAGTAGAATTTGGGCCCTATATTATTTCCGCTGTTTTTTATCAATCCAACTATTGAATTGTTGTTATTGCAGGAAATATTCCCCATAATTTCTATCTCATGAAAGTCTGACACACTAACGGTTTTCGTTATAATCTGTCCATTCCCTCTTACGGTGCCGGCATTGCATCCGAAAACACACATTGCCAACATACACATCATTGTAAAAATTTTTGTTTTCATATATTCTTGTATTAATCTTTGTGATTCCATGTATATAGAGACGTATATCAATTATAAAAGTTACATATCCGAGTCACAAAAATACAATTACTCTTGATATAAAAAAATCTTCAAAAATTAAATAATGCTTATACGTAGTTTTTTTTTCAGAAGTGTATTCAATCTATATGGAAAAAGAAAACGACATAGAAGAAGGTGTTTTTATTCATTATCTCGAAGATACAATAAGCGAAGATGAGATGGTGAAGCTTGAACAATGGCTTGATGAGAGCGAGTCGCATAAGAGACTGTTTCTTGAGCTAAAGCATATCAACGATTTAAAGCGAGAAGATAAGCTTCCGGAAAATTTTGTTAGCAATAGTTGGAATCGTTTAGAATATAAGCTAATAGCATCCAAACAGGTGATCAGGCTGACATTTTGGAGGTATGCGGTAGTAGCTGTTATAGCTATTGCGGTTACGTTAGGAGTACAACAGCTTTTTCAAAAAGAACCGGTTATACAGAGCACAATTATTAATACGGAAGAAGGCGCGAAAATCAGTTCCATGCTTTTACCTGACGGAACGAAAGTTACATTGAACAAGGCTTCGCGGCTTCGTTACGATACCGAATTTGGAAAAGAAACGAGAACCGTCTATCTAAATGGCGAAGCGCTGTTTGAAGTTACGAAAAATAAGAAAAAACCTTTCGTTGTGTATACCCAAAAGCAAAGAATAGAGGTGCTCGGTACAATATTTAATGTACAAGACTATGAGGATGAAGATTATGCAACGACTACATTGATAAATGGGAGCGTGAAGATGCAGTCATTGAATGCGGCCGGAGAGTATGGAAAGTTTATTTACTTAAAACCTAAACAGCAGGTTTTGGTCGATTTCATGAAAAAGCAATCTATTGTTTCAACTGTAGATATTGACAGTACTAGAACGTGGGTGAACAAATATCTCTATTTCGATAATGATCCGCTATATCATATCTTGCAGCGTTTGGAAAAAACGTATGGCGTAAAGATTGTGTTGACTAATCCGGCAATAAAAGAAACGCGCTATTCTGGATCGTTTACGACTAATCAGCCTATCAAAGAAGTATTGGAAATTATCAATTATGATAAACAGTTTGCTTTGACAGAAAAAAATAATAAGATTCTAATTAATTAATTCATTTATAATCCTTTTAAAGTATAAACCATGCGAAAGTCACTATGCAAAATCATTATTCTCCTCTTTATGGGAATAATGGCAATGTCAGCAGAAGAAGTTGCTCCAACGCAACTTGTGTCCATTAATGTATCTAATGGATCTGTCTACAACGTGCTCAAAGAGATTGAAGCACAGACTGGTTACATGTTCTTTTACAAGACAGAAGACCTGAATGCCAATAAGAGCATTTCTATTCATGCTACTAAAAAAGCTCTGGGAGCTGTGTTGGATGAACTGGCAAGTAAAATGAACGTGAGCTACAGTTTTAAAGAAAAACACATCCTCCTGCAACAGCGAGGAAGTAGTAATGTAAAGAATGTGACCGTCAATGGACGGGTAGTCGACAAAGATAATCAGCCTATTATCGGGGCGAATGTGTTTGTTAAGGGAACAACGGTGGGTGTTGTAACTGACGTGGATGGGAACTTTTCATTGGTGGCTCCTAACGAACAGTCGGTGCTTGTATTCTCTTATATTGGCTATACCAATCAGGAAGCACAGGTCGGTACGCATCGTCACTTCACCATCACCTTGGCTGAATCAAGCCAGCAGTTGGATGAATTGGTTGTAACAGCCTTAGGAATGAAACGTTCGGAAAAAGCCTTAGGTTACGCAACGCAGAAAGTGGGTGGCGAGCAGTTTGAAAAAGTAAAAGGCGTCAATGTGGCAACGAGTTTGACAGGGCGTATTTCCGGTTTGACTGTTTTCAATTCCACCGAATTTATGGAAAGTCCGACACTCTCTCTTCGTGGTGAGGCACCTTTGTTGGTATTGGATGGTGTCCCTACAAACTTAACACTGGCCGATATTAACTCGGATGATATCGAGACAATTGATGTTTTGAAAGGGGCAACAGCCTCTGCATTGTATGGTTCTCGTGGTGGTAGCGGTGCAGTGATGATCACAACAAAGAAAGGTGGTAAAGAAGGTTTTTCCGTTGCAGTAAACAGTAGTAACATGATTAATGCCGGAACATTGGCGCTGCCTAAAGTTCAGCATTCTTACAGTTCAGGCTACGGAGGCAAGTATAATACCGATGATGAAGTTTGGGGTGATAAGTTGGATATTGGTCGTATCTATTCTCAGTATGACCCATATACACATACGATGGTTGATAAAGAACTGACTTCTGCCGGCAAAGATAACTTTAAGAATTTCACGGAATTCAGTATGATCAGTAATACAAACGTCAGTGTAACGCAGTCTGGAAAGAATGGTAGTGTCCGTTCTTCAGCATCATTTATCTATGATAAAGGACAGTATCCTAATGAAAAAGGTAAAGAATTCAGATATTCAATCGGTGGAACGATGAAACTGGGTGAAAAGGTGAATATTGAAGGTACGATGGGCTTTAATAAACAGGTTGCTCCAAATACATCCGGAAAAGGATATGGTAATCAGGGTTATATTTATAACTTATTGGTTTGGACAGGCCCTGAATATGATGTTACCGATTATAAAAATTATTGGTTGGTCCCAAATGAGAAACAAAACTGGATGCGTGATTCATGGTATGATAATCCATATTTAATGGCTTATGAGAAAATTAATAGAGTCGACAATACAAAGACTAATGGTATGTTGACTATTAATTATCAGATTACTCCGTGGTTGAAGGCTTTGATTCGCGGTGGTTATGATTATACAAATAATGCTACCAAGCGCCGTGCTCCACTGAATATTCACTCACAACGCGATTGGGGTAGTACTGATAAAGGATATTATTCTGAAAAAAGCGAAGATATATTTACGACAAACAATGATTTCATTCTGACTGGGAATGGCAATGTGGGTAAGTTCAGTATTGAAGGATTGGTTGGTGCCTCGCTTTATTATTATCGTGACAAATACCTGAGTGCTTCTACAAAAAATGGTCTTTCTGTTCCGGGCTTTTATTCACTGAAGGCTTCTGTGGCTAGTCCAACAGTTGATTCTTATGTTGCTAATAAACAGGTTAATAGCTTATTCGGGAAGGCTACAATCGGATATAATAGTACGTTCTATCTGGATGTTACAGGTCGTAACGACTGGTCGTCAACACTTCCTGAAGGAGATAATTCATACTTCTATCCGTCAATAGGCCTGAGTGCAATTATGTCACAAGTTATTAAGTTGCCTGACTGGTTTACATTCTGGAAACTTAGAGGTTCGTGGACGGTATCTAAGAACGATTTGAGTATCTATGCGACTAATTTGGCATATTCAATAAGCAATTCCGTATGGGATGGTTTAAATACGGCTGCTTATCCGACAACGATGCGCGGCCATGTAAAACCAATCACAAACCGTACGTATGAAATCGGTACTTCAATGTATTTCCTGAAGAACAATCGTATTAAAGCCGATCTAACTTACTATAATAAGCTGACTTATAATAATACCGTTCAAACAACTATTTCTTCAATGTCCGGTTTCGAGAATGTGCTTATTAATAATGAGGAAGAATATGTTCGCCGTGGCTTTGAACTTGTATTGGAAGCCACTCCGATTATAACAAAAGATTTTAGGTGGACAGCCATAACCAACTGGTCGACATCACGTAGATATTTTGCAAAGATTGATCCAACTTATAGTGCTGATAAACTTTGGGTGCACAAAGGTGCACGCGTTGACTATTGCGAAGATAATGATTTTCAGTATGATCCGAATGGCAATATTATTATGACTAATGGTTATCCGAAGTTGTTTGACTACACCAGCAAGATCGGTTATTATGATCCGAACTGGGTTTGGGGATTGACTAATACGTTTAAGTATAAGAGATTCAGTTTCTCTGTAAGTGTTGATGGTCGTATTGGAGGTTTGTCGTATGCTTCAACAAATGCGAACTTATGGAAGACTGGTGCTCATCCTGACACCGATAACCAATGGCGTTATGATGAAGTTGTAAATGGTAAAAAAAATTATGTCGCTGATGGTGTTTATGTTGTATCAGGGTCGGCTACATATGATTCTTATGGACGTATCACTGGTGATAATCGGGTGTTTGCAAAAAATGAAACTCCAGTATCTTATGAAACTTATATCAAGAGCTATTATAGAAAGGGAGCAGATGTTAATTATTTGGATGAAACATTTATTAAACTGCGTGAATTATCGTTGACGTATGATATCCCGAGTGCTCTATCTAAAAAAATAGGTATTTCTAATTCTTCTGTTGCATTAGTCGGACAAAATTTGTTACTTTGGACAAAAGAATATCGATTCGCGGATCCTGACAAAGCTTCAGATGATTTGGCGTCGCCTTCGGTAAGATATATTGGTGTGAACTTTAAATTGGAATTTTAATGACTAATATGATTTTAATATGAAACGAAATATATTAAATGTAGGTTTAGTTGGTTGCCTTGTTGCCAGTTCACTCATGATAGGTGGATGCGACAATAACTTCGATGATTATAATACCAACCCGAATGAGTCAACGATTGTTACTTCAAGTATGTTAGCTACAAACTTGATTTTGGAGATTATGCAAGAGCATGGAACCGATAAAGGTTTCATGCGTGATGATATGCTTAATAAATATATTGCATGGACTGAGGAGAATGATATCGATTATGCTTTTAATAAACTGGGTCGACAGAGTTTTTCGTCTATGACGGTGCTCTATAATGTAGACAAAATGGTTAATTTTGCGGCTACTGATGGACTAAAGAAATCGTATGAAGGGCTGGGACACGTAATGCGTGCATATAAGTTTTTTGATATGACCATGCGTTTAGGTGATATACCTTACAGTGAAGCCATGCAGGGTGAAGCAGGAGTTGAATATCCTAAGTATGATACGCAGAAAGAAGTGTTTGTCGGGATACTGAACGAATTGGAGGAGGCAGATCAGTTGTTTCAAAACGGGACGGATTTTGAAGGAGACCCTGTATATGGAGGTTCTTGTGCTAAATGGCGGAAAGCAGCCAACGTCCTTGAACTGAAAGTTTTGATTAATCTCTATAAGAAAACATCAGAATCTGATTTGAAAGTAAAGGAGAGATTTCAATCAATTGTATCAAATAAGCCTATTTTTGAATCGAATGCGGATAATCTGCAATTGGTTCATTCTGATAATACAGGGCAGAAATACCCATTTTATAAAGAAGGTAACAATTATTTGGCCTTTATACAGATGTCATCGGAAGTAGTCGATTCACTGAAAAAATTTGGTGACCGTCGTTTATTCTACTATGCTAAACCAACAAAGAATGCGGTTACACAAGGATTGGCTGTTACTGATTGGAATTCATATAATGGCGTAGAGCCGACGATGATTTTTTCGGATATTCAGGCTGCTGTACAGTCTGGTAGCGTTTCGCAACCGAATGCGCGTTATTATGAATTGCCAATATCAGAACCTACTTACCTGTTGAGCTATGCTGAAATGAAATTTATCTTGGCTGAAGCGGCTGTAAGAGGGTTGATCAATGGCAACGCGAAGAGTTATTATGAGGATGGTATTCGTGCTTCAATGACATTTACTGCTGATAATACTCCTGATAATGTGGAGTATAATCATGGAATGAAAATTACCAGTGATTATATTAATACTTATCTGCAGGGTAGTGGAGTCGTATTTGGTAATTCTCCTGAACGACAGATTGAACAGATTATTGAGCAGAAGTATCTTTCTACTTTTTTCCAGATTCCGTTCAATGCTTTTTATGAATATCGCCGTACGGGTTATCCTGTTTTTCCAATTAATCCGAAATCGAATAGAAATAATGATACGAGCAAAATGCCTGTTCGTTGGATGTATTCGCAGGATGAATATGATTATAATACAGAGAATGTGAATGCAGCTGTTAAAAGTCAGTACGGAGGATCAGATGATGAGAATCAGATAATGTGGCTTTTGAAGTAATTTAATTCTAAGATAAATGAAAGTTATTAATTTAATTGTAGTATGTGTAATGTTTGTGTGTCAGCTTGGCGCACAAACATTGCCTTTAAAATTTAACAAGGACAAGAAGTTTAAAATTGTTCAGTTTACAGATGTTCATTATTGCTATAACAAGCAAGATAGTTCCCAGATTGCTTTGGATTGTATCAATAATGTGCTTGATACAGAAAAACCTGATTTGGTTATTGTTACGGGTGACTTAATATTTTCACCACCTGCCATACCAGGACTGGCAAAAGTATTGGAGCCTATTATTAAGCACAATGTTCCTTATGCTATTGCATGGGGAAATCATGATCATGAACAGGGAACACCACAGGCTGAACTACAGGAATATGTAGAAAAACAGAAAAATAATATCGGCAAAACGGTAGAAGGAATTCCAGGTAATTCTAATTTTGCATTGTCAATCAAATCTGCTACAAATAATAAAGATGCTGCCGTGATTTATTGTCTTGATTCGCATGATTATTCTACATTGTCACAGATAAAGGGCTATGGATGGATTCTGCCTGAACAGATAGATTGGTATAAAAAGGAAAGTAAAGCTTTTACTGTAGCCAATGGTGGAACACCTCTTCCTTCGTATGCATTCTTTCATATTCCGTTACCGGAGTATAATCAGGCATCAGAAGATGAAAATGCTCGTTTGATTGGACACAGATGGGAAAAAGCGTGTGCACCGGCATTGAATACGGGATTATATACATCCATGCTGGAAGCTAAAGATGTTGTAGCTACATTTGTCGGACATGATCATGATGATGATTATGTGGTTGATTACAATGGAATGATGCTTGTGTACGGTCGATACACCGGTGGAAAAACAGTATATAACAATTTGCCTGAAGGCAATGGGGCGCGTGTTATTGTTTTGGAAGAAGGCAGTCGTGCGTTTACAACGTGGGTACGACTACGCAATGGCGAAGTTATTGAAAAGGTAGATACTCGTTCGTACATAAAAAGGTAGAATGACTTATTCAAAAACGCAAAAGCTTGATATATATAGACATTTATATGAAGACTACGCCTCCCGGCTGATTTTGTTTGCCGGTAGGTTTGTAGACAAAAGCACGGCTGAAGATCTGGTGCATGATGTCTTTATAGAGCTATGGAAACAGGATGAACTGCCAACCGAAAATTCGGCTGGTAGTTACTTGTTCCGTTGTGTTCAAAATGCTTCACTTAACTATTTACGCCATCAAAATATCAAAGAAGAATATATAGCCAAAGCCTCAGTAAGATTAAAACTTATAGAACTTGAACGCGTTTCAATGGATGAAATTCTTATCCGAAGAGAACAGGTAGAGGCTGTTCATCTGGCAATACAATCACTTCCCGACAAATGTAGAGAAATATTTGAAATGCATTTTTTACAAGAGAAAAAGAGTAAAGAAATAGCAGAATCACTTAATATATCTGTTCGTACAGTCGAAACTCAAATTTACAAAGGATTAAGAATTCTTCGGCAGATTGTTTTCAAATATGCTTAATTTTGCAACCAAAAGGATTTAATTCTGGTTATAAATTTACTGTGAGAAATTACAGTTCTGTATATGTATAAATAAAAACAATAGAACATGAAAACAAAAGGATTGTGGTTGATGGTCTTTCTGCTGGGCGTTTTCTTTTCGGCTCAAGCTATTGATCATGTAAAAGGAGATGGAAAACTAATGACAAAAAAAATTGTTATTGATGATTATAATTCCATTAAGATTGAAGATGCCGTCGAATTAATCTATGAGCAGTCAGATAGCGTTCCTTATTTAGAGGTTACTCTCGATGAAAATTTGCATCAATATGTGAATGTAAATATTAATAATCGCGAATTGACAGTGGGTTTTAAAGGCGCTAGTGTTGATCATTTTACTAAGTATGTTGTAAAGACCAATTCTAAATGGTTGAAGAAAGTTAATGCTTCAGATGTAGCTTCTGTTACAATTAATGGTGCTATTAAAGGAGATGAATTATTACTTATAGCTTCCTCAAACGGTATCGTTCAAGCTAGTGGAACTATTACAGTGAGTACACTTTCTTTGAAATCTTCTAGCAAGGGAAAAATTACATTGAATGATGCACAGGTAGGAAAGCTTTCATGTAGTGTACTAACTTCGGGCATGATCGATTTGAAAGCCGGAAAAGCGGATGAGGCGTCAATGGAAATTGCTACCAGTGGAAATATTGATGCAGTAAATGTTGCTGTTCAACAAGTAAATTGCAAAATAGCCGGGGCGGGAACAGCAGTTGTTCATCCGACAGATAATTTGAAAGCGACAATTGTCGGGAAAGGAACGATTCGCTATAAAGGCCCAACGGCAGTTCAGCAGAAGATTATTGGTAAAGGAACGGTTGAAGAAATCAAATAGTTTATTTCAGCCAGCCATGGTCGCGGTACCATTGAATACATTCTTCTAACCCGCGTCGTAAAGGATAGTCAGCTTTGAAACCCAAGTCGTCCTGAAGTGGAGTAATTTCGCAAATCCAATTGCGCTGTTTCAGGATGATAAATTTATCAGTGTTGAGTGTCATGCTTTTATGTAGCAACTGTCCGATCCATTCCGAACATTGACAGGCGATATAAGTTATCCATAATGGAATACGGGCATGTAGGACGTATTTTTTCTTTAGGAGATCTTGAACAAGACGAGCATATTCAGTGTCAGTATAAACATCGCCGTCAGCTACGAAATAGGCGCGATTGTAAATCTTCTCATTCTCTAAAGCTAAAAAAGCTACTTTAGCCAGATCTTTTACGTATATGAATGTGATTCGTTGTGGAATGAGACCTGCAGCGAAATCAAATCCGGATTTGATAGTTTGTAATTCCACAAAGTAATCTTTTTCTCCAGGGCCGTAAACGCCTGTAGGACGAAGGATAATATAAGGAAAATAGTTTTGAGAACGGAGATATCTTTCTGCTTCAAGTTTACTTTTTCCGTATGCTGTATTTGGTTTTTGAGGATCGTTCAATAGAATTGGACGAAAAGTTTTTTCGTCTCCGGCACCGAAGCTGCTCAGACTACTCATTAAAAGGAATTTTTTAGGTTTGCAGCCGGATATTGATAGTGCGTCAATCAGCCGATACGTATTTTCGGCATTGACACGAAAGAAATTGCGTTTATCGAGTGTTTTTGTAAGTCCCGCATTGTGAATTACATAATCCCAAGCACCTTCCTTAGAAGCGAAGTCCGACAGTTGAGTCGTCAATAAGGACTGATCATTATATTTCAAATCAATAAATTTGATTCTTGGATCTTCTAAATTGTTACGATTGCTGGAAGAGCGAACGCCAGCCCAGACTTCATATCCACGATTTAAAGCTTCTCCGACGAGGAAGCCGCCGATAAATCCGCTTGCACCTGTGATGAGTATTTTCATGTTATTTGTCTTTTATGTAAAATACGTAATAATACCAAAGTAATCCGAGCCAGTTCAATATGATGATTGTGAGTATCCAGAATGCTTTTTGCCTGTGGCTTAAAGCAGGGTTTTGCGAAACAGCCTTAATCCCAAACAAAAGTATAGCAATATAAATGATAAATCCTGCTTCAGGTAAACTCATCAAACAAAGTACATTGAGTAACATAGGTTTCAATTATGAATCATGTTTTTTTAGAACACGGTGCGGTAGATTTCCATGACCGATTAATTCAATCGGACAAGCATATTTTTCGTCTAGCCATTCAGTTGAAACGTTCGACCCTGAATGATAATGCAATGTTTCATTTACGCATGCAATATTTTTCACCATTGATAATACAGTACCAATATCGTGTGAAACTAAGATTATGGCGCTTTCTTTGTTTATTTCTTCCAGTAATCGATAGAAATGAGATTCAAATAGTTTGTCAACGTATGAGTTTGGTTCGTCTAGTATCAGTATTTGCGGACGTGAAACGATAGAACGGCCTAACAAAACGCGCTGCAATTGTCCGCCGGAGAGTTCTCCGATCGGACGGCGAGAGAGTCCATCTAGTCCCATTTGCTTTATTACTTTTTCTACGCGTTGATCCTGTTCGTTTGTGAATGAGCGGAAAGTGGGTTTTTCGGAAGCAAGTCCTGAAACAATTACGTCTTTCACAGAGATGGGGAACTTTTTGTCAATATTATTCAATTGAGGAAGATATCCGATTTTTATAGAAGAAACGGCATTATCGCTATCATAGAAATGGACGTCTCCACTTAAAGGAGTGATTAAGCCTAGAATTACTTTGAGTAATGTAGTTTTACCTCCGCCATTGGGGCCGATGATTCCTAGAAAGTCATCCTTAAAAACGGTCAGTGAAATCTTTTTAAGGACAATTTTGTTTCCATAACCAGCGGTTACATTTTCCAGTTCAATGAGTTTTTCCATCTGCTAATACTTTTGCTATTCGTATCAATTCTTTATTCCAATTGTAGTCCAGCGGATTGATAGCCACTAGCTGGCAATGAGTTTCTTTGGAAATGAGTTCGGCGTTCTTCTGATCGAATTCTTGCTGGATGAATACAATATGTGTATGGTTAGCTTTTGCTGCTTCAACAAGCTTTTTAAGTTGAAACGGCGAAGGCTCTTTGCCGTCAATTTCCATGCAGAGTTGTTTTAGGCCGAACTCTGCTGCGAAATAAGTCAGAGCCGGATGATAGATGATAAAACTCTGCCCGGCAATTGGCGCGAGAAGCTGTTTAAGTGTGGCTTCCGTGTTTTGTATTTCAACGAGAAGCGTTTTGTAATTTTTCCAGTAATAGGCTGTATTTCCCCGATCTATACTGATGAATGCATTTAGCATATTCCATGCGATTACTTTCGCTCCTTCTATGGAATTCCATATATGCGGATTAATACCTCCATGATGGTGATTATCTCCTTCTATTATTTCATGATGATCTTCTTCTGAATTAATGACGAACTTCATTCCTTCAGAGGTATCAAAAACCTTCAAATTGGGATTATTGCTTTCGAGTTTCTTCATCCATACTTGTTCGAATCCAATATATCCGATACGCAGGTAAGCCAGACTCTGTCCGATTTCAACCATTTGTTTTGGTGTCGGATCGTAAGTCTCTGGGCTTTGTCCCGAAGGGACGACTGTTTGAATCACAAACTTGTCGCCTACAATTTTCTCTGCAAAATAGCGCTGTGGCTCAATAGTCACTGTAATAACACGACTTGGAGAAGATTTTCCGGTACATGCAGTAAGCGCTACTATTAGAGCGTACATAATGAATATTCCTGGCTGTTTCATATTACAAAGAAACTACTTTTTTCTAAATCTGCAAATATTTTAATTGGCCCAATTTTTTTTAATTATGGAATAGGTTCAGGTATCCTTGTATAAGCATTTTAGGCCTCTTGAAAAATAGGAATTGGCGAAATTTTTCCTTAATCTTTTGCTAGATATATGCTTTTAACGCTATCTTTGCAAAATATTAAATCGGTCAAACGAAATTATTAATCGATTAAATAACTTAAATTATTATCTTATGTGGTTACTTAATTCTTCTATCGGGAAAAAGCTGATAATGAGTTTATCGGGTTTGTTCCTTATTCTGTTTTTATTGTTCCACTTGTCGATGAACGTGACCGCAGTATTTTCGGGTGCTGCTTATAACACGGTTTGTTCGCTTTTGGGCGCTAATTGGTATGCGGTTGCTGGAACGTTTGTTCTGGCTGCCTTTGTTATTATTCACTTTGTGTATGCATTCATGCTTACGCTCCAGAATCGTAAAGCTCGCGGTAATGATCGTTATTTGAATAACGCGCGTCCGAAAAACGTAGAATGGGCATCACAAAACATGTTTGTGCTGGGTCTAATTGTCCTTTTGTTCATTATCCTGCACCTTTATCAGTTCTGGTATCACATGATGTTTGCCGAACTAGCCGGTGTTGAGGGAAGCATTAATCCACAAGATGGCGCCCAATTTATTAATTACTATTTTAAGGGTAACATTATTGTAACAGTGTTGTACCTTATCTGGTTCACTGCTCTGTGGTTCCATCTGACTCACGGTTTCTGGAGTGCAATTCAGACTCTCGGCTGGAATAATACGATCTGGATTAAACGCTGGCAATGCGTTTCTCAGATTGTCGCAACGATCATCTGCGGCTTGTTTGCAGTCATAACTATCGTCTTTTTTGTAAAGGGTGTTGGTGGTGATTTGAGTCAATGTCAGGATGCTTGTCATTCTGTATGTCAATCTGCATGTGATGCTGCCCAACAAATGGGTGGTGGCTGTAAATAATTTTATAGGTGAACATAATAGAAATTTAATCATTATGACTGAAATAAATTCTAGAATTCCTCAAGGGCCATTGGCTGAAAAGTGGAAAAATTATAAAGCTCACCAGAAATTGGTGAACCCAGCTAACAAACGTCGTTTGGATATTATTGTTGTTGGTACTGGTTTGGCTGGAGCCTCTGCTGCTGCATCTCTTGCTGAAATGGGATTTAATGTATTAAACTTCTGCATACAGGATTCTCCTCGTCGCGCGCATTCTATAGCTGCACAGGGGGGTATCAATGCTGCAAAGAATTATCAGAACGATGGAGATTCCATCTATCGTCTGTTTTATGATACAATCAAAGGCGGCGATTATCGTTCACGCGAAGCTAACGTTTATCGTTTGGCTGAAGTCTCCAATAATATTATAGATCAGTGTGTAGCTCAGGGAGTTCCGTTTGCTAGAGAATACGGAGGTTTGCTTGATAATCGCTCATTTGGGGGAGCTCAAGTATCACGTACGTTTTATGCTCGCGGTCAGACGGGACAGCAGTTGTTGCTTGGTGCATATTCTGCTTTAAGTCGCCAGATCGGTAAGGGCAAGGTGAAAATGTATACGCGTCATGAGATGCTGGATGTTGTTCTGGTTGATGGACGTGCTCGCGGTATCATTACTCGCAATCTGATTACAGGTAAGATCGAACGGTATGCTGCTCACGCTGTTGTTGTCGCAACAGGTGGTTATGTAAATACTTTCTTCCTTTCGACCAATGCTATGGCGTCTAATGGTTCTGCCGCTTGGGAGTGCTTCAAAAAAGGGGCATACTTCGCAAATCCTTGTATGGTTCAGATTCATCCAACTTGTATTCCGGTACACGGCGATTACCAGTCAAAGTTGACATTAATGTCAGAATCGCTGCGTAATGATGGTCGTATTTGGGTTCCGAAAAAATTGGATGATGCAAAAGCATTGCAGGCTGGGACAAAGAAAGGAAAAGATATTCCGGAAGCTGACCGTGACTATTATTTGGAACGTCGTTATCCTGCATTTGGCAATTTGGTACCTCGTGACGTAGCCTCGCGTGCTGCTAAAGAACGTTGTGATGCCGGCTTTGGCGTTAACAATACCGGTCGTGCTGTATTTCTTGATTTCTCTGAAGCTATAGGTCGTTTGGGGAGAGAGGTTGTTAAACAAAAGTACGGAAACTTATTTGATATGTATGAAGAAATCACGGATGATAATCCATACGAAACGCCGATGATGATTTATCCTGCATTGCATTATTCAATGGGTGGCCTTTGGGTTGATTACGAATTGATGACCTCTATTCCCGGTTTGTTTGCTATTGGTGAGGCTAATTTCTCTGATCATGGTGCAAACCGTTTGGGTGCATCAGCATTAATGCAAGGTTTGGCCGATGGCTATTTTGTATTGCCTTATACTATCCAAAACTATCTGTCTGATCAGATTCAGGTTCCGCGTTTTAGTACCGATTTGCCTGAGTTCGAAGAATCTGAGAAGAAAATCCAGGTTCGTATTGAAAAACTGATGAGTATACAGGGTAAGGAATCCGTTGATTCAATTCATAAGAAGCTGGGGCACATCATGTGGGAATACATAGGGATGGCTCGTGATGAAAAAGGCTTGAAAGAAGCCATCGAAAAATTGAAGGCTCTGAAGCAGGAATTTTGGAGTAATGTCCATATTCCGGGCAAAGGTGTCGATCAGAATGTTGAGCTTGAGAAGGCCCTCCGTCTAGCTGACTTTATTGAAATAGGTACACTGATGGCTCATGATGCATTAGACCGTGCAGAATCTTGCGGAGGTCATTTTCGTGTTGAACATCAGACGGAAGAGGGTGAAGCTCTTCGTCATGATGATAAGTTCATGTATGTTTCTTGCTGGCAGTATCAGGGCGAAGACAAAGATCCTGTTATGCTGAAAGAAATATTGAATTATGAATTTGTAGTTCCTCAAACACGTAACTATAAAAAGTAAAAACTAAGAATCATGGATAAGAATATAAATATAACACTGAAAGTTTGGCGTCAGAAAGGTCCGAAAGAAAAAGGACAGTTCGAAACTTACCAACTAAAAGACATTTTTCAGGGTACATCATTTCTGGAAATGTTGGATATTCTAAATGAGCAACTGATTAACGAGGGTAAAGAGCCTATCGTATTCGACCATGACTGCCGTGAAGGTATCTGCGGTATGTGCTCATTATATGTAAACGGTCATCCTCACGGTCCGGCTACAGGCGCAACAACCTGTCAGCTCTACATGCGTCGTTTTCACGATGGCGAAACGATTACTATCGAACCGTGGCGTTCTGCTGGTTTCCCGATTATTCGTGACTTGATGGTTGATCGTTCTGCTTACGACAAGATTATTCAAGCAGGCGGATTTGTTTCTGTTAACACAGGTGGTGTCCCTGACGCCAATGCTATTCCTATTCCCAAAAAAAATGCGGATATGGCTATGGATGCAGCCGCTTGTATTGGTTGTGGTGCTTGTGCTGCTGCTTGTAAAAACGGTTCGGCAATGTTATTTGTTTCAGCAAAAGTCAGTCAGTTGGCTTTACTTCCACAAGGCCGTGTTGAGGCTGCTCGCCGTGCAAAGGCTATGGTTGCCAAGATGGATGAATTGGGCTTCGGAAACTGTACAAACACTCGCGCTTGCGAGATGGAATGTCCGAAAAATATTTCTGTCAGTAATATTGCGCGTTTGAACCGTGAATTCTTGTGTGCAAAGCTCAAAGATTGATAACGTTTAGAAGCAAAATAATGAAAGAGGCTGTGGCTATAGTTGGTCGCAGCCTTTTTGTATAATATGTCATCGGGTAATGGTGTGGCAGAGAGGAAGAATATGTCTGTCTAGACTTCGAAATGATTAGGAATGTCGTCAAGGATGTGAAATAGTTTTTCTACAGTATCTGCACGCAGTATCTCTATTCGCGTGTGTTTGAAGTCGGCTATGCCTTTAAATATAGGAGTGAGTGCCAAATGACGTCGTATATGAAGGATGCCACGGCGTTCGTCGAGTCGTTCAACGCTTTGTAGAACTTGCTGTTTTAGAATATTCATATACCACGTGAAAGGTTCAGCAGGCAGCAGTTCGTTCATCTGCAAATAATGTTTTACTTCACGAAAAATCCATGGGCGGCCGATGCTTGCTCGACCAATCATCACAGCATCGACACCGTATTGTTCGAACTTTTCCTTACAAATTTCAGCTGATGTAATGTCGCCGTTCCCAATAATGGGAATGTATACGCGTGGATTATCCTTCACTTTACCAATCAATGTCCAATCGGCTTGCCCTGTATACATCTGTGAACGAGTCCTTCCGTGAATAGTTAGTGCTGCGATTCCGCAGTCTTGCAGTTTTTCCGCCAAATCTTCTATAATAAGGTTATCACAGTCCCATCCAAGACGCGTTTTTACCGTTACTGGGATGCGTACGGCGTTTACAACGGCGCGTGTAATCTCAAGCATTAGCGGAATGTTTCGAAGTAGTCCGGCGCCAGCACCTTTGCCTGCAACGCGTTTGACCGGGCATCCAAAATTTATATCAATAATATCAGGACCAGCCGCTTCACAAATTCTGGCTGCTTCAACCATGGCACTTATCTCTTTGCCGTAAATCTGAATGGCGACAGGGCGCTCTTCATCAGATACAGTAAGTTTACGCTCCGTGGAATCAACGTTACGAATAAGAGCATCGCTAGAAATAAATTCTGTGTAAACCATATCTGAACCAAAACGCTTACACATCAGTCGGAAAGCAATGTCTGTCACATCTTCCATAGGTGCCAGAAATACAGGACGTTCACCTAAATCTATAGTTCCAATCTTCATAATACTCAAATGATGTGCAAATGTACGGATTTTTATCTTGACAGTTGAGAAGAAAGGCTTATCTTTGTACTCAAAACAAAGAATATCAATTTGAAAGAGAAGGATTTTGAAATTATGGCGCCTGTCGGTTCGTATGAATCGTTAATGGCAGCAATACAAGGCGGAGCGGATTCTATCTATTTCGGAATAGAAGGACTGAATATGCGTGCCCATTCTTCTAACAATTTCACAACAGAGGATTTACGTAAGATCGTTAACATCTGCCAGGAGCACAATATCAAGAGTTATTTGACTGTGAACACCGTTATTTATGACGGAGACTTGTTATTGATGCATACCATTATTGATGCAGCCAAAAAAGCCGAAGTGTCGTCAATTATTGCTTGCGATGTAGCAGCTATGGGTTATGCCAACAGTATCGGTCAGGAAGTTCATCTTTCTACTCAGCTGAATATTTCAAATGTCGAAGCGCTTAAGTTTTATGCGCGGTTTGCTGATGTTGTTGTTCTTGCTCGTGAACTGAATCTGAATCAGGTAAGCAAAATCCATGAACAGATTATTGAACAGCAAATTAAAGGTCCTAACGGACAGTTGATACGTATTGAAATGTTTGCTCATGGTGCATTATGTATGGCTATTTCTGGAAAATGCTATCTGAGTTTGCACGAGATGAATGCATCTGCTAATCGTGGTGCATGTATGCAGATTTGCCGCCGTGCTTATACGGTGAGGGACAAAGACAGTGAAGTAGAACTTGATGTAGATGACCAGTATATCATGTCTCCTAAAGATCTTAAAACTATTCATTTTATGAATAAGATGATGGATGCAGGTGTTCGAGTGTTTAAAATAGAAGGTCGTGCTCGTGGCCCTGAGTATGTTCGTATTGTCACTGAATGTTACAAAGAAGCGGTGCGGGCTTATTGCAATGGTACGTATAATGAGGCTAAAATTGCTGTTTGGGATGAACGTCTGAGTAGTGTTTTCAATCGAGGTTTTTGGAATGGATACTATTTAGGACAGCGCTTGGGTGAATGGAGCAGCAAATATGGTTCGAATGCAACAAAAAAGAAAGTGTATATAGCTCGCGGTATAAAATATTTTGACAAGATTGGTGTTGCGGAGTTTGAAATGGAGTCGGGAACATTGCATGTTGGCGATGAAATCTTAATTACCGGTCCAACAACAGGCGCAATCATACAAAAAGCGGAAGATATTCGCGTTGACCTGAAGCCTGCTGAAGAGACAGTCAAAGGCGAACATTTTTCTATTCGTGTATCTGACAAGATTCGTCCTTCCGATCGTTTATATAAGATGGTTTTGACAAATATCACTCGGAATTTTGAATGATGAAAGATTATATATTTAAGCTGACAGAGAAAGTACGCGACTATGAATGTGATCTTCAAGGCGTGGTTAATAATGCTAATTACCAGCATTATATGGAGCATACTCGCCATGAGTTTTTGGGTTCACTTGGTGATAGCTTTGGTCGAATGCATGATAAAGGCATTGATGCATTTGTTTCGCGTGTTGAAATTCAATATAAAAGTCCATTGCATAGCGGCGATACCTATATCTCATGTTTGAATGTTCGCAAAGACGGCGTTAAACTGGTTTTTGAACAGGATGTTTATCGAGCATCAGACCATGTTTTAGCTGTGAGAGGAAAGATTGATTCAGTCATTGTAGAAAATGGAAAATTAACCAGAGGAGAATATTTTGATGAATTACTCAAACAGTTAGCAAAAACATAATGTCTGACAAAAGGATTTACCAAATTGGCCTTACTATGATTAATGGAGTTGGCGATATCATTGCGCGCCAACTTTTGCAGGCTGTCGGCGATGCAGAAGCTGTATTCGCGGAGAAAGCGCAATGGTTGGAGCGGATTCAAGGGGTAGGGCATAAAATAGCCGAAGAGATAAAAAATCCCCAAGTACTTATTCAAGCTGAAAAAGAACTATCTTTTATTGAGAAAAGTAAAATCAAATGCTGTTTTCTGACCGATGAGGATTATCCTTACAGACTGCGTGAATGTGAGGATGCGCCGATTTTGTTTTATTTTAAAGGTGAAGCCAATCTGAATGCTAATCATATTATTAGTATTGTAGGAACGCGAAATGCTACCGATTATGGCTATTCACTTTCGGAATTATTGATTAAGGAATTGTCGCAAAACTTCCCGGATATGTTGATCATAAGCGGCTTGGCTTATGGAATTGATATAAGTGCCCATCGTAATGCACTTAAGTATGGATTGCCCACTGTCGCTGTTCTTGCGCATGGCTTGGATCGTATTTATCCGCCTTCTCACCGTTCAACAGCGGTCGACATGCTTGATCATGGCGGGCTGCTCACTGATTTTCCAAGCGGAACTGATCCGGACAAGCAGAATTTTATTCGCCGGAACAGAATTGTTGCTGGATTGTCTGATGCAACAATTGTGATAGAATCAGCTGAAAAGGGGGGGTCGCTGATTACAGCTGATATCGCTTTTTCGTATGGGCGTGATGTCTATTGCTTCCCCGGTCGTATTGATGACAATCATTCCAAAGGATGTAATAATCTGATAAAAACGAATAAAGCCGGACTGATTACTTCGGCTGCAGATGTAATATCAGCAATGCGTTGGAATAGTGATATGAAAACTTCTGGAAAAACATCTGTACAAACAGAGATGTTTTTTCCGGAAAACACTCAATTATCACAAATAGCATCATTAATTGAAAAGAATGGAGAAATAGAGATTAATGAATTGTCATTGTTGGCAAAGGTCCCTATTCACCAGCTCTCGCCGTTATTATTTGAATTGGAAATGAATGGAATAATTAAAACTCTGCCGGGAAATGTATATAAGATCATATAAAAAAATTAAGGATTGTCTCACGACAACCCCTAACCAACTTTGTTAACCTTAAATCTAATACTATTATGAAAAAACCACGATGCAAATATACGGCTTCACTATTAAATTGGCAAACCTATTGAAGCTAATCTTTGTTAATTAATTATCTTGTAATAGCATTGTTTTTTTACGAGAAAAAAGGCTGTTTTCGTATATATTTGATATTATGTAAGCTTTCTCTTTTTTCTCTATTGAAATATGATGTAGAACAAAAAAAAGCGAATCGTTATGAAAAGTAAGTAGTAATTTTGGATGAATTAGTGATTCGTTTAATATTCCGGGATGTGCTTTCAGAATTGTTATAATGGGATAAGCCATTAGCAGTTTATTGCCACTTTTTGACTTGACATTGATTTGTCCGTCCTTTTCTTCTACATAATAGTAGTCTTGCGGATAGAGATATGGATATTGACTTATATCAATTGGATTATCCAGTGTGATAATAATTTTCTTTTTATTTGTTTTACGGCTTTTCTGATATGCATTTGTATCGAACTGCCAGTCTCCGTACATTTTTTTGATAACAGCCTCGCCTTGCGCATGGATTAAGTATGAGTAAATATTGCTTGCTTCGACTAAACAGTCGCCTTTAATGGTATCATTCGCTAATGATTTGTAATCGAAATCATAATTTTCAATGAGTTTATGTGTTTTCGTATTAAACAGGTGTAATTGATTAATGCGTGACTCAAAACGTTTGGTTTGTGCATAAATTCCTATTTGATGGGCACTTATTCCGGGAATGAATGTAAAAATAATTATAGCCGCGCAACCTATTAGCAGCATTGAGCGATAATTATATGTGCGTTTAAAAAGGAGAAAGAATACGAATAATGTCATAAGAATTCCGGCTACAAGTAAATATACGCGACTTTCGGTCAGACTGTAAAGCGAAATACGATAGGAAGATCCGATCCAGAAAAGTAATAATGGGGGTACAGCGTACCATGTAAAATAATGATAGAACCAGCTATAGTAATGTTTTTGCAAAAGATTTTGCAGTAATATTCCAAGAAGAGAAATGAATACATAGGTCATTACCATATAAGCAATGTTACCTTTGGGTAGTTCCCACTGATATATAATTTGAATAAAATAGATATAAAGAATAACTGTATAAATAATAACAGAAGGAGAGAAAATGAAGTTTAGTATCCAATGAATTACTTTTGATTTCCCCCATTCCGGATTATAATTGCGGTTGTTGAAATTTACAAACAATATTGGGATAATGACAAAAAGGGTGAACATAGTACAATAACGGATCGGCTTTGAAGTTTCTTCAATACCAAATATGTAAGAGATAGAAAGCCAAATCGTAGCATATGCGGCTATAACCATCCCTCCCAAAAGTGCAGCAAGAAATAGGTTTACAGTTGTGTGCAAACATTCGGTAGCAAACGATTTGTTGTCCATTTTCTGTTTTCCGACAAATAAGGCAAAGACAGCCAACAAACAAGTAAATCCAAATGCAAAACTGTCGATAAAGAGATTTGCATCAATAAAGAATAGAGGAATGAATGTCAGATATGAAAGCCAGTAAATTATCTGTACCCCTTTGTATTTATATGTTGTTGATAGAATGTGGCATATATAGGTAAGGACAAAAAGAGGGAAGAAAAATATTAATACATTCTCAATATTATGATTATTATCTTTATACACATCGGAATGTACAATGTATAAAACAAAGAAAGTGATTCCTAAAAGGAATTCTACCGGAAACTTCCGCGTACTTTCCAAACACTTACGGCATAAGAATCTTAAGTTATCCATGTTATCTCTTATTTATAGGTGATACATTAATAAGGTAACGAATGAGTTTGTCATTTTAGTATGAATATCAATTATATAGGGGTATAAAAAAATTAAGGATTGTCTCACGACAACCCCTAACCAACTTTGTTAACCTTAAATCTAATACTATTATGAAAAAACCACGATACAAATGTACAGATGTCACGCTTCTTTATCAAGTATTTACTATATAAAGTATGTTAATACTTGCATTCATAGCTTACAGTCTATGATTATTAGCTTATAACGATAAGTGCATTTTTAGATTTTTATATCCAGTAAGACTTACTTTGAGGCAAGCTCCATTTTTTAGTTTTACCTGATAGTTTTCTTTGCCAAAGAGTTCTACCCGCGTGATTTGTTCTGTATTTACAATACATGATCGATGAATACGTACGAACATGTTTTCGGGGAGGTGCGCTTCTAAATACTTCATTGTCTGGTCTTCAATGAACTGTCCTTTTTCTGTAACAAGTGTTACATAATCGCCGCAAGCTTGAATATAGAGTAATTCCTCTACATGGATCAAATGAATACGAGAACCGTCTTTAACCGTAATTCGGTCCAACACCTCTTTTTCTTGTGCAGATGCGTAAGACTCGGCGACATCCAAGGGCTCTTTTTCCTCATCAGTAGAGAATCGTTGATACCACTGTTGCATGATGATCCAGACAGCAATTCCAAAAACGATTCGGAGAGGCAATGTATGCAGAAAATCTATATTAATATTCTGCCTGAAAAATAACCAGACAATCAGACTGCCTGATACGCAAACCAGTTGTATGATGAACGCTAGTGCTACATGCATATACAGCGATTGGATGGCATTGATAGCAAACCAGAGTACCAGACTGCAACCACTCAGTAATGCTACATATACAAAACTGTCGCATAAAGCGATCGTCCATCCGATGTTGGAATAAAGGGCCAGCAGACAGCTCAGCATCGCCCAAATGATGAATGCTGCTGTAGTTCCAACAATACGGTGATAAACAGATGTTATGAATGGATAATGTTGCATATTTCAACTTTTATCTCAGCTCTATGCCTCCAAACGAAAGTTTTCCACGAATAAACAAAGTGTGCTCTGCATCGATAACAGTCATATCGGTGAAACGTTTATCATCGCAACTGCCGACAAAGGTGTTCATTTGAGTTTTTATTTTCCAGTTTTCAGGTACAAGTATATTTATTCCTCCAAAATCGCAATCGATTTCAATATAGGTTTCTTTGTCTTCTAACTTCGTGCGACGTAAGTCGAGGATAGTGCCTGCAAATGAACATCTTATTTGTGCACCCTTGAAAACAGGGTCGAGCACAATCAATTTCGAAGAAGTAAAGACATCATTAATCTTTACAAAGCCATTTTCAGAAGTGCTGGTTCCGAAAGACTCCTTTGTGTTATAGCAATGCTGAGCTTCTTTTTTGCGCGGCTTGAAGAGGTGGAACAGGATGATGACGCCAATAAGAATGAGAATATTTGGCCAGTTAAGCTGAAAAAGCGAAGCATTGAAATTGCCGATTATGGGTAAAATGAAAAAGCCACCGATGAGTATCAACAGAACAGCACTAGTGTAACGGCGGGCTACTAGTTGCATTATTCCGATAAGGATGAGTAACATTTGCCACGAGATGAAAATATTATACCAGTAATTAGAGATTGCTCCGGCGTTGTGACTTACCATAATCACTCCGGCCGCGATAAACGCTACGCCCATGATTATACGATTCGACATCTTTTTAAAGATTGTAAATGCATGTTGATTTGTTTCCATATCTGTTTGATTTTAAATTTGAAGCAAAACTATAGAAACCGAATCGCTCATGCAACATTGTTGCGACAAGATTTGGTCCCATTTCGACGAATCAAGGATTATTTTCGGTGAATATAATATAAAGCATACTTATATGTTTATATCAAGAACATGTAAAATTGCTATTTAACAAATTTATTTCTTTATGTTTATGAATTTGGATAACTTTGTGTTCGAAACTTTGAATAAGTTTTACTTAATATATATACACATGTCAGCTATTAGTGCTTTTTGGAAAGATATGTTTATCTATCGGGCTTTACGTTATCAGGGTGGGTTTGGTATTCATTCTCCATTTGTGTACAATTTGATAACAAAGGTGATTGAGATTCCTTGTGAATACTATCGTTATTATGATATCGAACTGATTAGAAAAGAACTGTTGTTTAGGGATACACCTCTCGCTTATCCTGATAGAAAAAAGGTGATGCAAGTAAAAAAATCTCCGTTGGGTTTTGTTGTCAAGCGTGAAGCTATTCGACCAAAGGATGGGGCATTGCTGTTTCGACTTACGAATTATCTGAAACCCAAGAATATTTTGCAAATAGGAACGAACATGGGAATATCGACTTTGTATTTGACTACATATGCACCAAATCTCAATTGCATCTCTTTAGAAAATATTCCACAATTTGCTTCAGTCATACAAATTTCTTTTGAAAAGGGTGCTCGCTGTCCGATAGATTTGCGGGTGGGAAATTATCGAATAACATTGCCAGAAGCCTTAGTGAAGATGCCTCATCCTGACTTTGTGTTTTTTAATACCAGATATGAGCAGACAGATAATGAATGGATCTTTGAAACATGTTTGAAACAGATTACAGATAAGACCATATTTGTATTTTGTGGAATCCGGGCGAATACGTCCATGCGCAGTTTATGGAGAAGGGTGTGCGACTGTACGGAAGTCTCTGTCTCAATGGATTTGCATACAATGGGCATTGCTTTCTTTGATAAGAAGTTGCATAAGAAGAATTATATCGTTTATTTTTGACTTCTTATCGGAAATAGTTTACATTTGCATCGATTATTTAAATGATATGAAGCGTATATTTCTAATAGGTTATATGGGAGCTGGAAAGACAACGGTTGGAAGAATCATGTCTGATAGATTAGGTCTTTCATTTATAGATATGGATCATTATATTGAGGGGCGTTTTCATAAAACGGTAGAGAAGCTTTTTTCCGAGAAGGGTGAGAATGCTTTTAGAGATATTGAACGTAGAATGCTTCATGAGGTGGCGATGTTTGAAGATGTGTTGGTTTCTACAGGAGGAGGTGTGCCTTGCTTTTACGACAATATGGCTTTTATGAATGAAGTAGGAACAACAGTTTATCTTAAAGTTTCTGTCAATGAACTGACTAACCGCTTGGAAGCGTGTAAGAATGTTCGTCCTGTATTACAGGGACGGCATGGTGAAGTTTTGAAAACTTTTATCACAGATAGTTTAAAGAAAAGAGAATCTTTTTATTCCAAAGCGAAGGTAATATTTAATGCCGAGATAATGATGACGGAACTGGACATATTGAAGATATCTGATGCCTTGATAGAAACATTGGAATCAAAAGAGGCTAAAGAAAAGTATTGGATAAATAGCAGTGCTGAGAAGTATGGTAATGAAGAATAGCAAGCAAAATCAATGTACGTATATTCCTCAAGAGTTATTGAAAGAACTTGGAAAGGTGGGGAATCGTTTGCTGATAGGTATTCCTTGCGAGCGAATGGAATCCGAACGGCGACTGATTTTAACGCCGGAAGCTGTTGATATAATTACCGATTATGGTCATCGCGTATTGTTTGAAACAGGCGCCGGTCTTGGCATTAATTACTCTGACAATTATTATTCGGAGGCTGGAGCTGAAATAGTAACTACTTCTGACGAAGTATATCAGGCTGATGTTATTCTGAAGATTTTACCTCCTTGTGTAGAAGAAGTTACCCGTATGAAGCCTCGGTCTGTTCTTTTTTCGACCGTTCAATTCAATTGTTTTACACAAGATGCTTTTGAGTTAATGATGTCCAAGCGTATTACAGCAATAGCTTATGAAACCTTGACAGACGATATGCATCGCAGCATGGTGCTAAATGCAATTTCTGAGATAGAAGGTGCAACTTCAATCTCGATAGCTTCAGAAATGTTGAGTAATTCGCAGGGAGGAAAAGGTATATTACTTGGGGGCGTGCCTGGTGTATCGCCTACTGAAGTTGTTATAGTCGGTGCTGGAAATGCAGGGACAGTCGCAGCACGTGCGGCAATGGCTTTAGGTGCGACTGTAAAAGTATTTGATGAGGATATAAATAAACTTCGCTCAATACAGCAGGTTTTGGGTCAAAGCTTGTTTACTTCAACTTTTCATCCAAATGTGTTATTGAATGCTTTCCATAATGCGGATGTGGTGATTGGCGCGATGCAATATATCAATACATGTCACAAGTATGTGATATCTGAAGATGTAATAAAATCGATGAAAAAAGGAGCTTTGATTATTGACCTGACAGTGAATCAGGGCGGATGCTTTGAAACGACCTGTTGCTTGACTCTTTCTGATCCGCCAGTTTTTGAGCAATATGGCGTATTACATTATTGCCGACAAAATATAAGCAACTATGTGGCTCGTACTACATCAATAGCATTAAGCAATATTTTTGTCCCGATGCTTTTCCGATTAGGAGATGCTGGTAGTATTCAGGGAATGATAAAAACCGACCCGGGATTCAAGAACGGCGTGTATATGTATTGTGGAAAAACAGTTAATGGATATATCTCTAATCGGTTTAGTTTTTCTTCCAATGACATTGATTTATACTTATCTGCCTTTTAACCGTAAAAGTTTTGTTATCGTCAAGTTTATATGTTACTTTGCACCCAATTTGAGTGTAAGCATAACACAACATATTAAATACGGTATATAAATATTATGGCAGAACAGACAAAAGTGACAACTTTAGAAAAAGTTGTGATTCGTTTTTCTGGAGATTCAGGCGATGGCATGCAACTTACGGGAACCATATTCTCTAATTTGTCGGCTATATTTGGAAACGAAATTTCCACATTCCCTGATTATCCGGCAGAAGTCCGTGCTCCTCAGGGGACATTAAGTGGTGTATCTGGATTTCAGGTACATTTAGGATCACGCAAGATTTTTACACCAGGCGATAAAGCCGATGTATTGGTTGCAATGAATCCAGCAGCGTTGAAGGTGAATGTAAAAAACATCAAGAAGGATGCTATCGTGATCATTGATACAGATTGTTTTCAAAAGAGCGATCTTGATAAGGCACTGTATACAACTGAAGACCCTTTTAAAGAACTGGGATTGAATAGTGTACAAGTTGTCGGTGCAGCTATCTCGACGATGGTTAAAGAAGGCTTGACTGATTTTGGTTTGGATAATAAGTCGGCTCTTCGTTGCAAGAACATGTTTGCATTAGGCTTGGTTTGCTGGTTGTTTGAGCGTCCTTTGGAGGAAGCCATGCACTTGCTTCAAAATAAATTTGCAAAGAAGCCGGATATAGCAAAGGCCAATATTAAGGTGTTGACTGATGGTTATAACTACGGTCATAACATTCATGCATCTGTCTCTACTTATCGTATTGAGAGCAAAAAAGCAGAACCAGGATTTTATACGGATGTGAATGGAAATAAAGCTACCTCTTATGGACTTATAGCTGCTGCCGAGAAAGCAGGATTGCGTCTTTTCTTGGGTAGTTATCCAATCACCCCGGCAACGGATATTTTGCATGAGTTGGCGAAACGTAAAGATTTAGGTGTGATTACAGTTCAGGCAGAAGATGAGATCGCCGGGGTCTCTACAGCCATTGGGGCAAGTTTTGCGGGCTGTCTGGCTGCAACTTCAACTTCTGGACCAGGATTGGCATTGAAAAGTGAGGCTATCGGTTTAGCTGTGATTGCCGAATTGCCATTAGTTGTCATTGATGTTCAGCGTGGCGGACCTTCAACGGGGATGCCTACCAAGAGTGAGCAGACTGATTTGTTGCAGGCACTTTATGGTCGTAATGGTGAAAGTCAGGTAGTTGTTATTGCTGCATCTACTCCTACAGACTGCTTTGATACTGCATTCTGGGCTGGTAAGCTGGCTGTTGAACATATGACTCCTGTAATTATGCTTTCTGATGCATTTATAGCAAACGGTTCTTCAGCTTGGAAGTTGCCTGATTTGGAAAAGTATCCGACAGTCACGCCGAATTATGTATCTAACTATCAAGATGAGAAACCATGGAAGCCTTATAGAAGAAATAAAGAGACACTAGTACGTTATTGGGCTATCCCTGGAACGGAAGGATTTATGCATCGTTTGGGTGGTTTGGAAAAAGATTATGAAACGAGCGCAATATCAACTGATCCTATTAACCATCAGAAGATGGTAATGACGCGTCAGGCAAAAATTGATAAGATTTCTGATTTTATTCCGGAATTGGAAGTCCTTGGCGATAAGAATGCAGACTTGTTGATTGTCGGCTGGGGTGGAACATATGGACATTTGTATGAGGCTATGGAAATTATGCAGGAGCAAGGCAAGAAAGTCGCTTTCGTTCACTTCAAATTTATTAATCCGCTACCGAAAAATACAACAGAGATATTGAAGAAATACAAGAAAGTGGTTGTGGCTGAACAAAATAGCGGTCAATTTGCAAACTATTTGCGTGGGAAAGTGGAAGATTTCAATCCTTATAAATTGAACCGCATACAAGGTCAACCGTTTATTGTGGCAGAATTAGTCGATGAATTTACTAAAATATTGGAGGCTTAAAAGATGGCAATTGGAGAATTAAAATATAGTCCTAATGATTTTAAGAGCGATCAGTATGTACGTTGGTGCCCGGGTTGTGGCGACCATGCTGTTTTAAGCAGCTTGCATAAGGCAATGGCTGAAGTTGGAATCGCCCCGTCAAATACAGCTGTTATTTCCGGTATTGGGTGCTCTTCACGCCTGACCTATTATATGAATACATACGGATTTCATACAATCCATGGTCGTGGTGCAGCTATCGCTACCGGTGTTAAAACGGCTCGCCCTGATTTGAGTGTTTGGTTGATGACCGGCGATGGCGATTGTTTAGCTATTGGTGGTAATCATTTCATTCATACTGTTCGTAGAAATGTAGATATAAACATAGTTCTATTTAATAATAAAATATATGGTTTGACGAAAGGTCAGTATTCACCGACTTCCGATCGTGGCTTTGTATCAAAAAGCTCACCATATGGAACTGTTGAAGATCCTTTTATTCCTGCTGAATTGGCTTTAGGTGCCCGTGGAAACTTTTTCGCACGTACTATAGATGTTGATCTGAAGAATACTCAGGAAATTTTGGCTGCATCTGCACGTCATAAGGGCACGTCGGTGACTGAAGTGCTTGTGAACTGCATGATTTTTAATAACGGCATTCATAAATCTATTGTTGATAAGGAATTTCGTCCGGATAGAACGATCTTTCTTCGGGATGGTGAAAAGATGTTATTCGGCAAGAATAATGATAAGGGAATTGTTTTGGACGGTTTGAAACTCAAAGCGGTGACAATAGGTCAGGACGGTTATACCCTTGACAATGTATTGATTCATAACTCTCATGAAAAAGACAATACATTGCATATGATGCTTGCAATGATGAAAGATGATATGCCACTTGCATTGGGAATTATCCGTGATGTTGAAGCTCCTACTTATGATGAGTCTGTTCATCAGCAAATAGAAGATGTACAAGCAAAGACATCTATTCATAAGCTGAAAGATTTGTTGATGAAGGGTGAGGTTTGGGAAATCAAATAACAATTTCATATTAAATAAGGAAGCGGGGATAATAACTTTATCTCCGCTTTTTGTATTATTATATTGAAATGTAAACTACACATAGCAAATTGATACTCAATATTGTTAATTGCTTGGAAAAGCATGGTGAATACTGAAAAAATTCCTTAATACTGTATTTAACACAGAAAAAAGTATTACTTTTGTATCGCTCTAGAGCAGGAAAAGACAACAAAAGACAGGAGTAATGATAAATCCTGCATTGATATCGGAAAGAGTAAAATAGTAATAGTCAATCATTAAAAATTAATTGCAAAATGTCAAAAATTGATTTAACAAAGTACGGAATTACTGGGACACCAGAAATTCTTTACAATCCTTCTTATGAAGTATTGTATAATGAAGAGACGAAAGAAGATCTTACCGGTTTTGACAAAGGTCAAGTAACCGAGTTGGGTGCTGTGAATGTAATGACCGGTGTTTATACAGGTCGTTCTCCTAAGGATAAATTCATTGTAGAAGATGAGACATCAAAAAATACAGTATGGTGGACAACTCCAGAATATAAAAACGATAATAAGAAAGCCTCTCCAGAAGCATGGGCTACTTGTAAAGACATCGCTTTGAAAGAACTTTCAAACAAGAGATTATTTGTTGTTGATGGTTTCTGCGGCGCAAATGTTGATACACGAATGAAAGTTCGCTTCATAGTGGAAGTTGCATGGCAGGCTCATTTTGTAACCAATATGTTCATTCGTCCGATGAATCAAGTTGAATTTGATCAGGAACCGGATTTTATTGTTTACAATGCATCAAAGGCTAAAGTTGAGAACTATAAGGAACTTGGCTTAAACTCTGAAACTGTTGCTATGTTCAACGTAACATCAAAGGAACAAGTTATCCTTAACACATGGTATGGCGGTGAAATGAAGAAAGGTTTGTTCTCAATGATGAATTATTTCTTGCCTTTGAAAGGTATTGCTTCAATGCATTGTTCTGCAAATACCGATATGAACGGTGAGAATACAGCTATCTTTTTCGGTCTTTCGGGGACAGGCAAAACAACATTGTCAACTGATCCGAAACGTTTGTTGATTGGTGATGATGAACACGGATGGGATGATAATGGCGTATTCAATTTTGAAGGTGGTTGCTATGCGAAGGTTATTAATTTGGATAAGGATGCTGAACCGGATATTTACAATGCAATCCGTCGCGATGCTCTCCTTGAAAATGTTACAGTTGATAAGACCGGCAAGATTGATTTTGCTGACAAGAGTGTAACGGAGAATACCCGTGTATCTTATCCGATCTACCATATTAAAAATATTGTACGTCCTATATCTCATGCTCCGGCTGCAAAGCAGGTTATCTTCTTGTCGGCTGATGCATTCGGTGTACTTCCTCCTGTATCTATTCTTGATCCGGAACAGACAAAATACTACTTCCTTTCTGGTTTTACCGCTAAATTAGCTGGTACAGAACGTGGTATTACAGAGCCTACTCCTACATTCTCTGCATGTTTCGGTCAGGCATTCCTTGAATTGCATCCTACAAAGTATGCTGAGGAATTGGTTAAGCATATGGAAAAGAGTGGTGCTAAGGCATACTTGGTTAATACAGGTTGGAATGGCTCTGGCAAACGTATCTCTATCCGTGATACTCGTGGTATTATCGATGCTATCTTAGATGGTGATATTGACAAGGCTCCGACGAAGGTTATTCCTTATTTTAATTTTATTGTTCCTACAGTATTGCCAGGTGTTGATACAAAGATCCTTGATCCACGTGATACATATAAAGCAGCAAGCGAATGGGATACAAAAGCTCAAGATTTGGCTTCTCGCTTCATTAAGAACTTCGTTAAATATGAAGGCAATGAAGAAGGAAAGAAGTTGGTTGCAGCTGGTCCGAAATTGTAATTGAATTTTTAAAATAAAAGAGCGCAGAATATTCATTCTGCGCTCTTTTATTTTATAGACTTAAATTTATTATAAATATTAGTATGTTTTAAAATTTCTTTTTATCTTTACCCCCCGGAATTTCTTCATATATCTTGTATAGTATGCTAAATCGGTTATTATTTTTATGTGTTATCATTCTGCCTGCATTTATGTCCTCGTGTAGCAAAGGCGGATCTTATCGGATTGAAGGGAAGCTTTCCAATTTGTCTGATCCAGCTGTATATGCAGTCTTTGAAGGAGAAAACACAAAAATAGTAGATACAGTTATGTGCAAAAAACCAGGTCGGTTTTCTATTCATCAGAAAGTCGGTGATTATAAGAATGTGACACTTTATTTTGAAAATAGAACCCGTTGGATTACTATCTATTTGCAGGGAAGAGGTAAATTTGCAGTGACAGGAAATGCCAGATATCCTTTGTTATTACAGGTGGAAGGAGGAAAGATCAATGATCAACTTTCGGCGGTACGAAAAAAGTATGCATCTTTACTTAAAGAACAAGCTGATTTGAATATCGCTTTGAATAAGGAGAAGATGAATCCGAATGCGATGGAGGGAACGGATTTGATATCTCGTTTAGCTAATGTAAATCATCAGCTTAGTGAAAAGATTAAGGAAGAAATTAAAGAAAATCCGGATAGAGAATCATCCGTTGTACTTATTGAAGATTTTTTTTTGAATCCGGATGATATGCGTTTGGTAGATGAGCTATTAGCTGTTATAAGTCCAAAGCTGAAAGATTTTTATTTGGTAAAAAGCCTAAAGAGATATAGTGTTAAAGCAAAACAAACGGCTATTGGTGCAGAAGCTCCAAGTTTTACGGTAAGGAATGTGTATGGCAAGCTTGTTAGCTTGGATTCTTTTGCCGGAAAATATGTTTTGCTTAATTTTACTGCTCCCTGGTGTGATATGTGTCAGTCTGAGAATAAATTCCTTAGTGAAGTTGCGACCAAATATTCAAAAGATAAGTTGAAAATGTTGCTCGTTAGTTTGGATGATGACTCTAAGGCTGTGCGAGATCTATTGTCGAAAGATCCTATAGTCTGGAACTTGGTGACTGATTCGGCTGGACAAGCAGCGATGCTGATAAATCTGTATAATGTAAGTGCGCTGCCCCGTTGTTTTCTTATCGGAAAGGATAAAAAGATACTTCTTAAGGCAGACAATAGTGTAGAAATCAAACAAACATTGGAAAACTTGATAAATCAGAAATAGTATTATTATAATAATCGAGATTCTTAACTATGCTGGTCAAATCTTTTGCTGCTGCAGTGCAAGGCATTGCAGCAACTGTGGTTACAATTGAAGTGAGTTGTACTCGAGGAATCCAATTTTTTTTAGTCGGACTGCCTGATGTTGCTGTACGAGAGAGCCATGAACGGATTATTTCAGCACTTCAAGTTAGCGGATACAAATTTCCCCGCTATCGTATTGTCGTAAATATGTCGCCTGCTGATATACGCAAGGAGGGAACGGCTTATGATTTACCGTTAGCTATAGCTATTTTGGCAGCTGCCGAAGAATTAGACAATTCTCGTTTGGATCAGTTTATGATCATGGGCGAGCTATCGCTAGATGGAAGTGTATTACCGGTAAAGGGTGTGTTGCCTATTGCAATTAAAGCGCGTGAAGAGGGATTTAAAGGATTTATAGTTCCGAAGCAAAATGCGCGCGAGGCTGCTGTTGTAGATGGATTGGATGTTTATGGTGTCACCAACATTAAAGAAGTTATAGAGTTTATCGGAGGTAAAAGAATTTTGGAACCTACGGTCGTGGATATACGTGAAGAATTTTATGCTCGTCAGCATCAATTTAATGTTGACTTTTCGGATGTACGAGGACAAGAAAATGTCAAACGTGCGATGGAAGTTGCGGCAGCAGGTGGTCATAATTTGATTCTCATTGGATCTCCCGGAAGTGGAAAATCGATGCTTGCTAAACGACTGCCTACAATATTGCCTCCGTTTACGTTACAGGAATCACTTGAAACAACAAAGATACATTCTGTAGCAGGAAAGATAGGAGTAGAGACTTCTTTAATGACTCAACGTCCTTTTCGTTCTCCTCATCATACCATATCTAATGTGGCGATGGTGGGAGGCGGATCATATCCTCAACCTGGCGAAATAAGTCTGGCTCATAACGGTGTTCTTTTTTTAGATGAATTGCCTGAGTTTAATAGAAATGTACTTGAAGTGATGCGTCAGCCCTTGGAAGATAGAACAATCACTGTTTCGCGTGCCCGATTTTCTGTTGAGTATCCGGCAAGCTTTATGCTAGTAGCTTCGATGAATCCTTGTCCCTGTGGATATTATAATCATCCTACTCGTCCGTGTGTATGTTCGCCGGGAGCCGTTCAAAAATATATGAATCGAATATCCGGTCCATTGCTAGACAGAATAGATATCCAAGTAGAAGTAGTCCCCGTCCCTTTTGAGAAAATTTCGGAACAGCGTTCTTCTGAATCAAGTAAAGCTATTCGTGAACGGGTGGTTAAGGCTCGGAGTATACAAGCAAATCGTTTTGCTAATTGTGAAGGAATTTACAATAATGCACAGATGACTTCAAAACAATTGCATGAATTCGCAGTTCCTGACGTTACCGGATTAACTTTGCTCAAAGCAGCCATGCAGCGTTTCAATCTTTCGGCAAGAGCTTATGACAGAATACTGAAAGTCTCGCGGACTATTGCAGACCTGGAATCATCGTCTCATATAGAAGCTCGTCATTTGGCAGAAGCAATCAATTACAGAAATTTGGACCGCGAGAGTTGGGGGATGTGATAATATTTCTATAACTTTGTGCATCAAAAAAGATATATTACATGGAAAAGCAATTTAAGAGGACGCTGATAACGACGGCATTGCCGTATGCAAACGGTCCGGTACATATTGGTCATCTGGCAGGAGTATATGTGCCGGCTGATATTTATGCCCGCTATCTCCGTTTGAAAGGCGAAGATGTTTTGATGATTGGAGGTTCAGACGAACATGGAGTTCCAATTACACTTAGAGCAAAAAAAGAAGGTGTTACTCCACAAGATATAGTAGATCGCTATCATAGTATTATCAAGAAGAGTTTTGAGGATTTTGGAATTTCCTTTGATATCTATTCTAGAACGACTTCGAATGTTCATACTCAGGTTGCATCAGACTTTTTTCGCACTTTATATGATAAGGGTGAATTTGTAGAAAAGACTAGTGAACAGTATTATGATGAAGAGGCAAAGCAATTTTTGGCTGACCGATATATTACGGGTACTTGTCCTCATTGTGGCAATGAACATGCTTATGGTGACCAATGTGAAGCGTGTGGTACATCATTGAGTCCTACGGAATTAATTAATCCAAAGTCGGCTATTAGTGGCAGTAAACCGGTTATGCGCGAAACCAAGCATTGGTATCTGCCATTGGATAAGTGGGAACCTTTTTTGCGCAAATGGATTTTGGAAGATCATAAAGAGTGGAAACCTAATGTTTATGGACAGTGCAAGAGCTGGTTGGATATGGGGCTACAGCCTCGCGCCGTCAGCCGAGATCTGGATTGGGGTATTCCTGTGCCAGTTGAAGGAGCAGAAGGGAAAGTACTTTATGTGTGGTTTGATGCACCAATAGGTTATATTTCGAATACAAAAGAATTATTGCCAGACAGTTGGGAAAAATGGTGGAAAGACCCGGAGACGAAAATGGTCCATTTTATTGGTAAAGATAATATCGTATTTCATTGTATTGTGTTTCCGGTTATGCTTAAAGCGGAAGGTTCTTTTAATTTGCCGGAGAATGTACCTGCCAATGAGTTCCTGAATCTGGAAGGAGATAAAATTTCTACTTCTCGTAATTGGGCTATTTGGTTGAATGAGTATTTGGTTGATATGCCTGATAAGCAGGATGTATTGCGTTATGTGCTAACGGCAAATGCTCCAGAAACAAAAGATAATGATTTTACCTGGAAGGATTATCAGGCTCGAAATAACAATGAGCTAGTTGCAATTCTGGGCAATTTTGTGAATCGGGCACTTGTTCTGACGGACAAATATTTTGAAGGGAAAGTACCTGTGGCAGGCAACCTGACTGATTATGATCTTCAAACATTGGCTGATTTTAAAGATGTAAAAACGAATGTTGAACATCTCCTTGATACGTATCATTTCCGTGACGCACAACGTGAAGCTATGAATCTGGCACGTATCGGTAATAAATACTTGGCTGATACAGAACCTTGGAAGTTGGCTAAGTCAGATATGGATCGCGTGGCAACAATTATGAATATTGCCTTACAGGTTACAGCTAATCTGGCAATTGTGTTTGAGCCTTTCCTGCCGTTTAGTATGAAGAAGCTTAATAAGATGCTTAATGTGGAGCCATTAGGATGGAATCGCTTGGGTTCAATCGATTTATTAGAAGCGGGTCATCAGTTGGGCAAGCCGGAGCTTCTTTACGAAAAGATTGAGGATAGCGTGATTGAGAAACAGGTTCAGAAATTACTTGATACTAAGAAAGCCAATGAGGAAGCTAACTATCATGCAAAACCTATTCGTGAAACTATCGCATATGATGATTTTTCAAAGCTGGATATTCGTGTAGGAACAATCTTGGAATGCACAAAAGTGCCTAAGGCAGACAAACTTTTGCAGTTTAAAATTGATGATGGTCTGGAAAAGAGAACAATTATTTCAGGTATTGCTCAGTATTATACTCCGGAAGAATTGGTGGGTAGACAAGTATGCTTTATTGCAAATCTAGCTCCACGCAAATTAAGAGGGATAACGTCTGAAGGAATGATTCTTTCCGCTGAAGATTTTGATGGTAAGCTTGCCGTTATTACTCCTCGGAAGGCAGTTAGACCAGGTAGTGAAGTGAAGTAAAAAGTATGTCTGCAGAGCGAATACAAATGGTTGATTTACATGGACAGTATCTTCGCCTGAAGGGAGAGATAGATGCTGCGATGCAATCCGTTATCGACAGTTGTGCATTTATTAATGGTAATCAGGTGAAATCTTTTACCTTTCATCTGGCTGACTATCTGAATGTGCCATTTGTAGTGCCTTGCGGCAATGGAACCGACGCTCTTCAGATCGCTTTGATGGCGTTGGAATTGAAGCCTGGCGATGAAGTAATTCTCCCTGCGTTTACCTATGTGGCGGCTGTAGAAGTAGTAGTGATGCTTGGAATGACGCCAGTGCTTGTCGACGTTAGTTCTGAGACATTTAACATAAATACTTCTAAAATTGAATCCGCTATATCAGATAAGACAAAAGCGATTATTGTTGTTCATCTTTTTGGGCAGACATGTGATATGGAGTCTGTAATGGCTTTGGCAAAAGAATATCATCTTTATGTGATCGAAGATAATGCACAGTCTATGGGTGCGGATTACAAATATTCCGATGGACGCAAGAAAAAAGCAGGGACAATTGCTGATATAGGAACTACTTCTTTTTTCCCTTCTAAGCCACTGGCATGCTATGGAGATGGCGGAGCGTTATATACATCCGACGAATCGTTGGCAGAAAAATCTCGCATGATTGCGAATCATGGGCAGCAGACAAAATATCATCACAAGCTGATAGGATGTAACTCTCGTCTTGATACGTTGCAGGCAGCTATTTTGGATGTTAAGTTGAAATATATGGCCGACTTTATCGAGGCTCGTACTCGGGCTGCTGAATTTTATGATTGGGCTTTTTCCGACTTTGAAGAATTGCTTGTGCCTATGCGAGTTCCTTATTCAACCCATGTGTTTCATCAATATACAGTACGGATCAGAAGCGGGAAGCGAGATTTTGTTCAGCGTTATCTTAAAGAACTAGGTATTCCATCTATGATTTATTATCCATTACCGGTACAGGCTCAGGAAGCTTATAAAAAGGTAACGAGGGAAGGTGGAGATTTGACCGAATCCGTAAGACTTTGCAAGGAAGTTCTCTCTTTGCCGATGCATACAGAGCTTGCAGAATCAGAGCAGCAATATATTGTAGAAAAGATTAAAGAGGCACTTCAGGCTGCTTCTGAACATGGAGAAAAATGAATATGGAACAGAAAAAGATACGTTTTGCTGTTGTAGGGTGTGGGCATATTGGCAAACGTCATGCAGAAATGATCACTCGCGATGCCGGAGCCGAGCTGGTAGCATTATGTGATGTACTTCCTCGTGAAGAATTGGGCATTGGAATTTATGAGGTTCCGTTTTTTTCAAACTTGGAAGAATTGTTACGAAGTGACATTCCTATCGATGTTGTGAATATCTGCGTTCCTAACGGCTTGCATGCACCATTGGCTATTCAGGCTATTGAAACTGGTTGCAATGTGGTTATTGAAAAGCCTATGGCTTTAACTTTGGCCGATGCCGAGCGGGTTGTATACAAGTCTCTTAAATATCGCAAGCAGGTATTTTGTGTAATGCAGAATCGCTATTCTCCACCTTCTGTTTGGATTAAGCAGATGGTCGATTCAGGAAAACTTGGAAAGATATATATGGTGCAATTGAACTGCTATTGGAATCGCGACGAACGTTATTATAAAACAAGTAGCTGGCATGGTAATAAACAGTTAGATGGCGGGACGTTGTTTACTCAATTTTCCCATTTCATCGATATTATGTATTGGTTGTTTGGGGATATTTGTAATATTCAAGCGCGTTTTGCTGATTTTAACCATCAAGAGTTGACGGATTTTGAAGATTCAGGCATTGTGAATTTTGATTTTGTCAACGGTGGAATGGGCTGTTTAAACTATTCGACGTCTGTGTGGGATAAGAATATGGAGAGCAGCATTTTGATTGTTTCCGAGAATGGTAGTGTGAAAATTGGTGGTCAATATATGAATGAAGTAGAGTATTGCCATATTAAAGATTATGCAATGCCCGAACTTCCACCAACAAACCCGGGAAATGATTACGGTCCATATAAAGGCTCAGCTCAAAATCATAATTTTGTTATTCGTAATGTGGTTGATGTTCTATCCGGTATGACTACCGAAAGTATTACAACTAATGTACTTGAAGGCATGAAAGTGGTCGATATTATTCAAAGAATATATGCATTGAAAAAAGGCTATTAATAGTCTTTGAAGGAAGTAACGATAATTGGAAGGCATTGAAAAAGGGAGATGTGTTTTTGGTACATCCCCCTTTCGTTAATTTATTGAGGTGTATAAACACCGCTGTATGGATTTTGATCCCCTTTTGGCCAGATCTCATCACTCATTGATTTATTATTCTTCAACTCTGAAGAAGGTATTTGGTAAATGAAGCGCCATGAACGGGCTGGCAGTGGAGTTGCGCCGTTGTATGCCACATGATTCCCTGTACGAAGTAGTGCCTTTTGATTACGGACAATATCGAATATAGCAAACCCCTCACCGTAAAGCTCTTTACGTCTTTCAATAAGTATGGCTTCAATAAGATCTTTTCCGGATGCTTGTGTACGCTTTGCATTACGCAAATCTTGCAGTTGCCATAGTAAATCTTTAGCTTCATTTTCTTTGCCTTCCCGAGCACAAGCTTCAGCTGCATTTAGTAGCATCTCATCAGAACGCATAACTACTATAGAACCACGGCAATCTTCATTGTCCCGGAACTTCATGGATACCCAGAAGTCTTTTGTCCCATCATTCCAGTGTTCCATTTGTTTATAGCGGATATCATCTTTATCAAATAATTTAACAAAATCGTCGGCTAAGATAAAGCCATGAAATGTCCAACATTTGCGAGTATTATTATACCACATTGCAAATGGAGAATAGTCCCCCATGTTCTGTTCTTCAGTTTGCTTGATAGACCAAATCCATGAATCAGTTTGGAAATCATTAAACCCGTTTTGATATTTAGCTGCAGTTGTCAATGGATATTTATCCAGTACTTTCTTTGCATATTCTTCAGATTTGGGCCAATTATTCATTACTTGATAAACCTCACTCAATATGCCTTGAACAATAGTTTGATTAAAAACGTTTGGATAATTGGCGCTACGTTGATACCCTTCCAGCATGGTTTCAGCTGCCGTTAAATCAGATAAGACCTGCTGATAGGTTTGTTCCAATGTTCCGCGGGGCTTTCCTTGTGTATCCTCTGTTGTCGGCTCTGTGTATAGTGGTACGCCCGGCATAGTTTTTGCAATAATGTATGTCTGTTGGAATAATCGAGCCAGATCAAAATAAGCCCAACCACGAATGCCAAGAGCCTGCCCTTTGATGTATTTCTTTGTTTGGTCATCTCCCTCACATGCATCAATGTAAGCAATAACAGAATTAAGGTTGTTAATCAGGCGATAATGGAACACCCATAATTGAGAAGAACGAAAAATGTCGCCACGTGTTTCTCCCCAATAATTGTAATTGTAAAGATACCATCCACTGCCATTGTTGATCACGTCTTCTCCACACATATCCGAAATCATCTGAATTGACGGAATGCCATAGTCGTCGGAACGGTCGGCGCCACCGCTATTATAAGCCTTCATCTGAAAATAACAACCGTTCAACGCTGATTGAGCGCCTGAAGCGGTTTTAAATACTTCAGAATCAGCCACAGACGTAGAAGGCGTTGTATGCAGGAAGTCACTACAGGAAGTTCCACTAAAAAACAATAATCCTGTTGCAAGTGTATATATTATATTTTTTACTCGTTTCATATTTTTCTTATTTTTAATATTACCATATAGTTATAAGCTTAGTTGGAGACCAAATGAATATGACTTAGTTACCGGGAAACGGTTATCGGTTGTTCCTGAAATACTCTGTTCAGGATCAGTCCCTCGACTGGCTGCTCCGCCAACTGTAAGTATGTTATCCCCTTGTACAAATATACGCAGAGAATTCACTTGAAAACGTGATGTCAGTTCTTTGGGTAAGGTATAACCAAGAGTGACATTTCTCAGGCGGGCAAACGAGTTATTGAAAATGAATTTTGATGTATAAGTGTTCAGGTAGTTTGCATAAGCATTCGATATTCTCGGAAATTTAGCACTTGTATTTTCAGGAGTCCATGATTTTAGCATATCTGGATGCATGCTGTATCCTGTGCGATATGACATCATTTGAGAATAATCGCTATCATATAATTTGCCTCCCAGACTGTAGTAAATCATTACAGACAAATCAAGACCTTTGTAAGAAAAATTATTTGTAAAACCACCGAACAATTTTGGAATGGCGTCACCTAAATATTTTTTCTGGCTATCGCTAGTTACTTCATTATAGTTTTCGGTTTTTACACGGTCAACAAGAACTTTTTCTCCCTTATCATTGGTCTCATATACATTTTTCCAATATTGATCATTTCCGGTTTCCGGGTTTACTCCTGCATACTCTACACCCCAGAAATTGTAACGGGATTCACCTTCGCGCCACTTAAATACACCAGAATTGATCTCTTTCTGTGGAAGTTTGGTAATACGGTTTTTATACGATGTTCCATTTAAGTCGATAGACCATTTGAAATTTTTGTGAGCAATCGGTGTATAATTAACGGAGAATTCAATACCTTGATTTTTTACATCACCTATATTCCGGTCGATACCACTAAAACCTGTAGAAGGGGCCATAGGTAAAGTAAATAGTAAATCTTTTGACTTACGATTGAACCATTCAAAGCTGGCATTTACTTTGTTGAACACTGCAAATTCAAGACCTAAGTTAAATTGCAAGTTGGTTTCCCATTTTAAGTTTTTATTTGCTAAACGACTAGCTAAAACACCTGGATCTTTGTAATTGTTCATTCCGGTCACATACAATCCTTGATAGGCATAATAGGTACCCAAATTGTCATTACCTACTGCACCATAGCTTGCTTTTAATTTCAGATTATCCAACCAACTGCTATATGGTTTCATAAATGATTCATTCGACATTCTCCATGATCCACCGAAAGACCAGAATTTTCCCCATCGATTATCTGGATGGAAACGAGAAGAGCCGTCTGTACGGAAGCTCCCCGATAAATAGTAACGGTCTTTATAATTATATTCCATACGACTCAACCAGCTTAATAAGCGATAATTGTCTTCATATGAATTCATTGACGTCATTACTGCAGCAGAACCAATTTCTGTTACACCGGGGAAAGGTAATCCTTGTTTTGATGCATAGAGATATTTGTATTTCAAAGCATATCCTTCTTGACCTACTAGAAATGAAAAAGAATGATCGCCAAACGATTTCTCGTAGGTTAATAAGTTATTAATAGTATAAGAAAAATTGCGGTCGCTTTCTTTAGAGGCCTCCCCTTTATATCCGGCAGAATAACCATATTCACTGCTGGAATATCCATCATATGTATATTGATAATAGTCTACACTTAAATTTGTACGCCATTTCAAGCCCGGCAGAAAAGTAATCTCTGCGTACGTACGACTTGATACATCATCATGCATCCAGGGATATTTATTATAGGCATCATCGGCAAGCGGATTCCATCCGCTCCATGCAGTACGGTAATCACCATAATCAAAGATACGGTTGCCATCCTTATCTAATGTATATGCGCCTGTTGATGCATCTCGTTTATAAATGGAATAGATCGTTGGCATTGTACGTAAGAACCATACAGTACTGGATCCGGCAGAACCTTCACGTGTGCTGTGAGACAGACTGACGTTTGTCCCTACTTTTAACCATTTGTTTACTTCATAATTTAAATTGACACGTGTGGAAAAACGTTCGAATTTTTGTATGGAGAAGACTCCTTTGTCATTCAAATATCCACCGGAGATATAATAGTCTGCTTTTTTTGATTTTCCACTAAAATCCATTGTATATTCTTGGCGAAGACGAGATGCAAATAGGGCTTTGCGCCAATCTTCGGAATAAAGGAGTTTTGCATCCGGGTTCATTTTTCCATCGGTTCCAACCGGTTGGCTGACATTATAAGGATTGGTACCAAATTCACCGGTCAGATAGTAAGAAGCCCATTCTGCAGAACTTGCTTCCGGATATCCCCAGTCTTTGTATCCATTATATATTGATCGCCATGTAAGCATAGAAAATTCGTCTGGAGTGAGTTGTCTTGGAAGGTCTACAGCCAATGAAGAGAAGCCCCAGGTTGAACGAAAATTGATTTGTCCTTTTTCACTGGCTCCTTTTCGAGTAGTGATCATGACAACGCCATTTGCTGCACGAGATCCATATAGAGCTGTAGCCGAAGCATCTTTTAGAATAGTCATTGTCTCAATATCATTCGGATTGATAGAATTTAAATAGCCATCGTAGGCTGTTCCATCAACTACGTATAACGGAGAACTGGATGCATTCATTGAACCAATACCACGGATCATGACTGTGGCATCTGCACCTGGCTCACCGGAATTGTTTAATACTTGTACACCACTACTTTGTCCTTGCAACGCTTGAGTTACATTCGACGCTTTGATTTTCTCAAGAGATTCTTTTTTTACTACTGTGGCCGAACCGGTAAAGGTCGATTTCTTCCCTGTACCGTAAGCAACCACCATCACTTCATCAATAGATACCATGTCCGGTTCCAGTTCTACCTTCAGATCTCGCCCGGTAATCCCAACTTCTTTGGCTTTGTATCCTAAATAAGAGACTTGCAGGACTTTCGCTTTTGGAGAAACAGATAATGTAAATTCTCCTTTTTCATTTGTGATTACACCATGCATGGATTGCTTATCCATAACGGCTACACCAATCATTGGCTGCCCATCGTCAGTAGAAACGACGATTCCCGACACGCTTTTTCCTTGCGCAAACAATAGCTGTCCCAATAAGGACATCATAAAAATCATTTCGACTAATCTTCTCTTCATTGAATTGAAATTTTAATTAAACAATAATAAAAATCGAACACTCGTAATAGATCTTTCATTAATATTCTGTACCCTAAGTGTTAATAAATTTTCATGGATATTCAGATCTCTGTATAGTCGTATAAAATACGCTTATGTCGCAAATATATTAATTTTGTAAATAATATAACTATATTTTGGTTATTTTTCTTTCATTTATCTCACTTTTTTTAATATTACCTTTAATTCTGTTTGTGGGGATATTTTTTATGCTTGTACGCTATCATATGAAAATGGTCATTATCGGCAGGATGCCGTTGTGATATTGCATTCGGATAAAAAGGGATATACTTTTGAATGTGAAAGTATATGCTTTATTTTAGTGTAAATATGAACTACTGAAATAAAGCAATGATTTTTTTAATCAGGATTATTAACTTTTATAAACTTATTGTATTCAATTGAAATACAGTTGTAAAGTTGAAGTAAAGATTAATAAGAGACATATAGCAAGCTGAATTTTGACTTTTTCTTTATTAGCTGATGCGGGGAATATATTTTTGATATTTCTCTAAAGAACCTTTGAATTAGCACCCACAAAAAAATGAGAGATGTTTGTCAATTACCAATATTCGTATTTCAGAAAGCAAAAGCCAGTTTCCTGGCAGATTGCTGAATATATCTGCACAAAAGAGAATATTTTTTGAAAAACATAGACTTTTGATAATGTAGCTTTTTTGTGACAAGTTGGGCTCTTTTGTACTAACAAATGGCCATATATGGCTTAATATGCTATAAAACAAATTGTTAAGTTTAAAAATGGATTCGAATGTATCACGAATTTTATTCGGATGAAAGAATCATTTCATTCGAATCCATTGAAGGTTTTATTCGAATGAAACTGTTCGTGCATTCGAATGAGTTTTTAGACTCATTCGGGATGTATTTTCAAGTATTGAAACATAAATTTTTGACACAGACTAGGAGTACACTATTTGACGGAAACCAAATAGTACTTACGATTTAATGTAGTAATAGAACTTGGATCAAGTCTCTTATCTAGCCTTGAGATAAAAACAAAAACTGATAAAAGAAGGATTTGCTTTAACCCATGTTTTTAACAGTTTCCTTTCTAGATGTTGCGGTATTCTTTGCCAATAAAAAAATAGAAGAGTGATTGATTTCGTCTTCTCTTTTCTTTATCTTTGCCACAAATAGCGAAAAAGGACTGTACTAGGCATTACTTTTGAGTAAAGTTGAATATTCTGCTGCCGGTTTATATTATCTTTGTTTCGTGAATCGTTATTCCCGTAATGGGAGTGACGAACATTTGTGTGTCTATGGTATTGTTTTATATAGTTTTCTCTGTTCAATTCGATTTGAGTTATGAAGATAGCAATTGTAGGAACCGGTTATGTCGGTTTGGTTACTGGTACTTGTTTTGCCGAGATGGGTACAGAGGTCTTTTGCGTTGATGTTGATGCGAAGAAAATCGACAACTTGAAAAACGGTGTTATCCCAATCTATGAACCAGGTTTGGAAGAGATGGTCCATCGTAATCAACAAGCCGGACGTTTGCATTTTACGACCGATTTAACAGAGTGTCTGAACGAAGTGGAAGTACTTTTTAGTGCAGTTGGCACACCTCCCGATGAAGACGGAAGTGCTGATTTGCACTATGTGATGGAGGTGGCTCATACCGTAGGGCAGCATATAACCAAGCATTTATTGGTTGTCACCAAGAGTACGGTTCCTGTAGGTACAGCCCGCAAAGTGCGTCAGGCTATTCAGGAAGAGCTTGATAAGCGGCATGTACAAGTTGAGTTCGATGTTGCATCAAACCCGGAATTTCTTAAAGAAGGAGCTGCCGTGAAAGATTTTATGAGTCCGGATCGTGTCGTTGTAGGCGTGGAGTCTACACGTGCCGAAGAATTGATGACCCGATTGTATCGTCCGTTTTTACTTAATAATTTTCGTGTGATCTTTATGGATGTTCCATCCGCTGAGATGACTAAATATGCGGCCAATGCAATGTTGGCCACGCGCATCAGCTTTATGAATGACATTGCTAACTTATGCGAGATTGTAGGTGCTGATGTGAATATGGTACGTAAAGGCATAGGTGCTGATGTCCGTATAGGGACACGTTTTCTTTATGCCGGTTGCGGTTACGGTGGTTCATGTTTTCCAAAAGATATCAAAGCTTTGATCAGGACTGCTCAAACGAACAATTATCACATGCGTATTCTTGAAGCCGTAGAGGAAGTTAATGAAACACAGAAGTCCATCTTGTTTAGAAAGCTATATCAATATTATAAGGAAGATTTGAACGGCAAGCGTATTGCATTATGGGGATTGGCATTCAAGCCTGAAACCGACGATATGCGTGAAGCACCGTCTTTGGTTCTGATAGATAAACTTTTGTCGGCTGGAGCCAAAGTCTTTGTATATGATCCTGTAGCTATGGAAGAAACTCGTCGTCGTATGGGTGATAAAGTTCACTATGGAAACGATATATACGATACAGTTGTAGATGCCGACGCCTTAATGGTTGTCACTGAATGGAAAGAATTTCGCCTTCCTTCGTGGGCAGCCATCAAAAAATTGATGAATTCACCGATAGTTTTAGATGGCAGAAATATCTACGATGCCAAAGAGATGCAAGAAAATGGCTTCATATATCATTGTATCGGAAGGTAGAATAGAATGTAGGTAAAGTTTTTTCAATGTAACCTTTACGGAACAAATAGGAGACAATCAAAAATAACTTAATGGCCGAACAAACACTGAAAGAAAAGACAGCAAAAGGCCTTTTTTGGGGAGGAATAAGCTATGGAATACAGACATTCCTTAATTTGGTCTTTGGTCTTGTTCTTGCTCGTATTTTGAATGCGGATGATTATGGAATGGTAGGCATGTTGGCTATTTTTAGTGCTGTCGCCTCAACCATTCAGGAAAGCGGTTTTACGGCTGCGTTGACGAATAGAAAGAAATTTTGTGATGACGATTATAATGCTGTGTTTTGGTTTAGCACGTTATCGGGTTTGTTTTTTTACATTTTACTTTTCTTTTGTGCTCCCTTAATTGCTCATTTTTATCACAGACCTGAGCTTGTAAAGCTTTCTCGTATATTATTTCTTTGCTTTTTATTTGGGGGATTAGGTATTGCTTCAAATGCGTATCTTTTTAAATCTTTGATGACCAAAGAGAGAGCAAGAGTTGATATTTTTTCAACTATTCTTTCCGGGTCAATAGGTGTTTATCTTGCTTTGCATGGATATGCTTATATCGGATTAGCTATACAAATGGTTATTAGTTCAGCATTAAGTTCCGTGTTGAAATTATATTATTCGCCATGGCATCCATCTTTCCATTTTAATTTTCAGCCTCTAAAGGAAATGTTTTCTTTTAGCTTTAAATTAATATTAACGAATTTTGTTATCCAAATCAATAACAATGTATTTTCTGTTGTCTTGGGTAAGTTTTTTAATGCTACTCAACTGGGTTTTTATGCACAAGGTCAGAAATGGATGGGAATGGGAAATCAATTAATTACGGGGATGATAAATAATGTAGCTCAACCTGTATTGGTACAAGTTAATGATGATAGCGAAAGGCAATGTGCGGTATTTAGAAAAATGGTTCGTTTTGGTGCATTTATTTCTTTTCCGGCAATGCTTGGCCTTGCTTTTGTGGCAAAGGAATTCATTGTCATTTTGTTAGGAACAAAATGGTTGCCTAGCGTGCCGTTCCTTCAGTTGTTTTGCCTTTGGGGAGCAATAGGATATATGTGGGTTTTGTACACGAATTTAATGATGACTCATGGTAAATCAAACTTGTACTTGTATGGAATGATTCTAACGGGAGCACTGCAAATCTTGGCTATTATATCTTTATTCAGGCTCGGCATATATGTGATGGTTATTGGGTATATTCTTTCGTATTATGTTTCGATGTTTTATTGGCAATATTTTGCAAATAAGATATTACACGTCAAATTATTTCATATTTTAAAAGATATGTCTCCCTATTTGGGAGCGATGATTATTTCTGTATTGGCTGGATATTTTGTGTCTTATCTGTTCTCTAATATATATATCATATTAGCAACAAAGATATTTATTACAGCACTATTTTATATAGCTATCATTAAAACATTCAATTCCACTGTTTTTAATGATGTTCTCTCATTTGTTCTTAAGAGAATGCATAATTAATATTTGCATGAGTAGTATTATGATGGGGAAAATTCTAATATTAGAAATGGATGATATCATTGGCTTATAGAAAGCGTAGTTTTTTCGATAAAATCAAAAATTAATATAACTGTTATTTATTAAATTGAAAATAAATTAATCAAATAAGTATGACAGCTTTAATCCAAAATCAGAAAGAGGAATCACATAATGCCATAAAATGGAAAATATTTATTATAACACATGGTCCTATCTTTGATCATTATTATGAAAATGATTATTCTTTTTTTGCAAATCATTATTGTTTTTTTAATTTGGGAGAAGAAAGAATATATTCTGATATTTATGAAGTAATTAATTGTATTGATTGTTCGGGATATGTTCGTTTAGGAAAAGGGTATGCTGAATCTGAAGCTATTTATAATATTTATAGACTTCATCTGTATTCCGCTTATGAATATGTAGGATTCCTTCATTATGATCATGAATTGTGTAGTGAAGAGGTGAGGTTCTCAGCAAGTATTTCTGGTATTATTGAAAAAACGATTGAATACAATATTTCATTTATTTCTTTTGCCTCTTTTCCATTTAGTTATGATTTTAATCAGAATATTATGATGGATAGAAAATATCCTAATACGTTATATGGGAAAGGAAATAATTGTTGGCATTCCATTATTAGTGATTATAATGATTATTTTAAAAAATCTATTAATGTGGATTTCTTAATGACTAAGCGTATAAATTTGTGTTCATCTTTTATGTGCTGTAAATCAGTATATGAATCTCTAATGGAATTTTACAGCACAATAATTGAAAGCAAGAAATTAGATTTTTTCGATACATATCATAAGTATCGTTTCCAAGGATTAATGCTTGAACGATATATAGGTTGTTTTTCTCATGAATATAGTATGTCAGAGATTTCAATATTACATCATGCCCAAACTACGTATAAGAATAAAAAGTTATCATTATATCAAAAAATTATAACTGTTTATTGCATTATAAAATATTCTTTTAAATCACTTAAAAGTTCTTTGTTCTCAGAATTTGCTAAGTGGAAATAATAATTATCCTATGTATAATCAAGATTTAAAACAACAAATACTTTTATTAGTAAAACAATATTATCAGGAAGTTCACCAGCCTGTTGATGAATTTGCTCCAGGCAAGTCGTATGTGAAGTATGGCGGTCGTTACTTTGATGCTGAAGAGATGACTAATCTAGTTGATGCTTCACTTGATTTCTGGTTAACGGCCGGCCCTTGGGCCAGTCGTTTTGAACATCATTTTGCTAAATGGTTGGGTGTATCATTTTGTTCTTTGGTTAATTCCGGCTCATCGGCAAACTTGCTGGCATTTATGGCACTTACGGCTCCTGAACTGAAAGAAAGGCGTATTAATAGAGGTGACGAAGTGATTACAGTTGCTGCAGGTTTTCCAACAACTGTTTCACCTATTATTTTGTATGGAGCAGTACCTGTTTTTGTGGATGTGACGATCCCTTCTTACAATATCGATATAGATCGCTTGGATGAGGCTCTTTCAGAGAAGACCAAAGTTGTGATGATTGCGCATACATTGGGAAATCCATTTGATTTGAGTGCCGTCAAATCTTTCTGCGACAAGCATAATCTTTGGTTAATTGAAGACAACTGTGATGCTTTAGGATCAGTTTATCAGATTGATGGAGAATGGAAAAAGACTGGGACAATTGGAGATATTGGAACATCAAGTTTTTATCCGCCCCATCATATGACTATGGGTGAAGGCGGAGCTGTTTATACTAATAATCCGTTGCTACATAAGATCGTCAATTCTTATCGTGATTGGGGGCGTGATTGTTGGTGTGTAGGTGGTGTCGATAATACTTGTGGTTGTCGTTTTACAAAGCAGTTTGGTGAATTGCCATTAGGTTATGATCATAAATATGTCTATTCTCATTTTGGATATAATTTGAAAGCGACGGATATGCAAGCAGCTATCGGTTGTGCTCAGTTAGGAAAACTGGATTTTATTACTGGACACCGTCGTCAGAATTGGCAGTTTTTGAAAGATAAATTGCAAAATGTTCCAGGCTTAATTTTGCCGGAACCGCAAACTAATTCTAAGCCAAGCTGGTTCGGATTTTTGATGTCGGTCAAAACGGATGCAAAATTTACACGTACGGAATTGACATCCTATTTGGAAAGCAAAAAAGTGCAGACAAGAAACTTGTTTGCAGGCAATTTGATTCGTCATCCGGCCTTCGATGAAATGAGAAATTCCTGCAAAGGATATCGTATAGTTGGAGACTTGAAGAGTACGGATTTCATTATGAATAATTCATTCTGGATAGGTGTTTATCCGGGTATGACGCACGAAATGCTTCAGTATATGGTAGATATAATTAAAGAATTTGTTTTTTCAAAGCAATAATATTATGAAGGTCGTTATTTTGGCTGGTGGTTTAGGTTCACGACTTAGCGAAGCTACAAGTATTATACCTAAGCCGATGGTGGAAATCGGAGGAAAACCGATATTGTGGCATATTATGAAGATATATAGTCATTATGGTTTTAGGGACTTTATTATTTGCTGTGGATATAAGCAATATATAATAAAGGAATATTTTGCAAATTATTTTTGTCATAATTGTGACATAACAGTTGATTTGTCTAATAATACAACTACTGTTCATCAGAATCATTCTGAAAACTGGAAGGTAACAATGATTGATACCGGATTGAATACAATGACTGGTGGACGAATTAAACGAGTTCAATCTTATGTTGGCAATGAACGTTTCCTTTTAACTTATGGAGATGGGGTTACAGATTTGAATATTGCCGATACAATAAATGTTCATGAAAAATCAGGAGCTCTTCTTTCATTGACAGCTTATCAGCCAAAAGGAAAATTTGGGGCATTACAGATCGATTCTGACACAGATAATGTTCTTTCTTTTCAAGAAAAGCCTAATGGTGATAAGAATTGGATCAATGCTGGTTTTTTTGTATGTGAACCTGAGGTTTTTAATTATATTCCAGCGAATGATGATACAGTTGTTTTTGAAAAGGAACCTCTAGAATGTATAGCTTTTGATGGAAAGATGCATGCTTATAAGCATACCGGTTTCTGGAAACCGATGGATATGTTGAAAGATAATAAGGAATTGAATGAGTTATGGAGTAATAATAATGCTCCTTGGAAAGTATGGTAGATAAGACTATAGATCTGTTTGATGGATTTTTCAAGGGCAAGCGAGTGCTTGTTACAGGACATACAGGTTTTAAAGGTTCATGGCTTTCTATATGGTTGCATGAATTAGGAGCTGAAGTGATTGGAATTGCTTTGGATCCCTATTCAGAAAAGGATAATTATGTGCTTTCTGAAATTGGGCCGCGAATAAAAGCAGATATCCGTGCGGATATTCGTGACGGCGAGAATCTGAAAGAGCTGTTTGATAAGTATAGGCCTGAGATCGTTTTCCATTTAGCTGCTCAGCCTTTAGTACGATTAAGTTATGAAATTCCTACTGAGACTTATGAAACCAATTTGATGGGAACGCTACATGTCTTGGAAGCTATTCGTATAACCCAAAGCGTCAAAGTAGGCGTTATGATTACCACTGACAAATGTTATGAGAACAAAGAACAATTTTGGGGTTATCGTGAGAATGAACCTATGGGCGGATATGATCCTTATTCATCATCAAAAGGCTGTTGCGAGATTGCCATTGCTTCCTGGCGCCGTTCTTATTTTAATCCTGATATGTACGAAAAACATGGGAAAAGTATAGCAAGTGCTCGGGCAGGGAATGTGATTGGCGGTGGTGATTGGTCAAAAGATCGTATCATTCCAGATTGTATTCGCGCTTTGGAATCAGGGAAACCTATTGATATCCGTTCGCCTAAGGCTGTGCGTCCGTGGCAACATGTCCTCGAACCATTAAGTGGATATATGCTTTTGGCGCAAAAGATGTGGAACGAGCCCACGAAGTATAGTGAAGGTTGGAATTTTGGCCCTGAAATGGAAAGTATCATTCCTGTATGGGATGTGGCAAGTGAATTGATTAAGGACTACGGTTCAGGAAGCTTAAGTGATTGTTTTGATCCTAACGCTTTTCACGAAGCTAATCTTTTATTACTGGATATTACTAAAGCAAAATTGAAATTGGGTTGGAAACCGAGAATGGATATTCATCAATGTGTTACTTTAACAGTTGATTGGTATAAGCGTTATCAGACAATGAATGTGTATGATTTGTGCGTAGATGAAATTAAAAGATTTGTATTATGAAAATTCTTTTAACTGGTGCTACTGGATTTCTTGGATACAATATAGCCTTGAATTGCTTAAAAGATGGGCATGAATTATTGTGCTTAAAACGTCCTTTGTCCAGGAATCCTTTTGTGGAAAAAAATCAATCAAATTTACGATGGGTTAACAGTGGCGATTCAGGATGGAAAGTAAAGATTGAAAGGTTTATGCCGCAAATATTGATTCATTGTGCATGGAGTGGTGTATCATCTAGCGACAGAAATAATTTGGATATACAGAAAAATAATGTGATTATGACGGAACAACTGATGAAAGCTTACCCTTATAAGCAAATCATTATGTTGGGAAGTCAGGACGAATATGGAGTTATTAATTCAGTTGTATCAGAAGATTATTTTCTGAATCCAATATCTGAATATGCAAAAACTAAAATAGAATGCTATAGAATATTAAAACAATATGCGGAATCGCATCATATTGTATGGCAGTGGCTTCGTGTTTTTTCTGTTTATGGATTGAGGCAAGGTAATAATTGGATTATTCCTTCTACAATTTTAAAATGCCTGCATGGTGATGCTTCTATGGATACAACGAAAGGTGAACAAGCATATGCATATCTTTATGCTTCTGATTTTGCTAATGCGATTTTGTCTATGATCGGTTCAAAAAATGAATCCGGTATATATAATCTTTCTTCTGCAAATGCAATAAGACTAAAAGATCTGTTTTTGATGATTAAGGATTTGACGAAATCTGATATTCATTTTAATTTTGGTGCCATAGACTATCGCCAGAATCAATCCATGTTGATACAAGGAGATGTTACTAAGTTTGTGAGAACTTTTGGAGTATTTGAGAAAATTAGTATGATTGAAGGATTAAATGAAGTGATAAGATCATATAAATGAATTCTAAATGAATAGTATTGAATTGGCTTCTAATATTAGGAAGGCTTCCGTAAAGATGGTTTATAAAGCGCATGCTTCTCACATTGGTGGCGCATTGTCGATGGCTGATATTCTGGCTGTTATGTATGCCGATATATTACATTACAGACCAAACAATCCTTTATGGAAAGATCGGGATCGCTGTTTTTTGTCAAAAGGACATGCTTGCGTTTCTTTTTATGCCGTCTTAGCTTATTCGGGTTATTTCCCTTTAAGTAAACTGGATTCGTATGGACAAGATGGAAGTTGTTTTCTTTGCCATACGTCGCACCACGTTCCTGGCGTAGAAATATCAGCTGGTAGTCTTGGACACGCCTTACCAATAGCTTGTGGTATAGCATATGGGGCCAAAATTCAAAAGAAAAATTTCAGAACGTATGTTATTGTTGGAGATGGAGAAATGGATGAAGGTTCTAATTGGGAAGCTATACTTTTTGCAGCTCATCATAAACTGAATAATCTTTGTCTGATTATTGACTATAATAAAATTCAAAGTTTTGGAAACACGAATGATGTGTTGAAGCTAGAACCTTTAGCCTCAAAACTTGAAGCTTTTAATTGTAAGGTTTTGAATGTAGATGGTCATAGTCATGATGCTTTAAAAGCTGCTTTCCTAAAAGTGGCTAATGAAAAAAATTATCCGACAGTAATTATTGCCAATACAATTAAGGGGAAAGGTGTTTCATATATGGAGAATAATTTACTTTGGCACTACCGTTCACCAAATCAAGAACAATATAATCAGGCCATGGAGGAGCTTTCAAGATGAGAACGGCATTTATTGAGCAGTTGGTTGAAGAGGCCAAGACAAATGATAAAATATTTTTGATAGTTGGTGATCTAGGTTTTAATGTGGTAGAGCCTTTTCGCGATCAATTTTCAGATCGTTTTTTAAATGTTGGGATTGATGAACAGAATATGGTTGGCGTGGCTTGTGGTTTGTCCATGCTTGGGTATAATGTTTATATTTACTCTATTGCCAACTTTCCGACGCTTCGTTGTATGGAACAGATTCGCTATGATGTGGCTTATCATAATGCGAATGTAAAAATTGTGTCTGTCGGTGCTGGTTATGCTTATGGTTCATTAGGTGCAAGCCATCATGCAACAGAAGATATGGGAATGATGCGTACTATACCGAATATGGTTGTCTGTTCTCCGGGCGATCCGGTTGAAGCGAGAGCTGTAACTAAGTTTTCTGCAACTTATCAAGGCCCGATGTATTTGAGATTAGGAAAAGCAGGAGAGAAAAGGGTGCATGGATCTGAAATAGTAAAATTTAATTTAGGAGACATATGTAGTGTGAGAGAGGGCTTTTCTTGTTCGGTCTTGGTGATGGGTGCTATTTTGAGCTATGTAAATGACTTTATAATTGAAAATAAAATTGATGTTGCTTTATATAGTTGTCCTTTTGTTAAACCAATTAATTCTAAACAGCTAAAAAAAATTATTTGTCAAAATAGAAAGGTTATTACGATAGAAGAACATCAAGCTAGTGCTGGTTTTGGCTCTGCAATTCTTGAATCGATTAATGATTTGATGCAGAAGAAGGAACTAGAATATTTTCCGGATGTCAAGCGAATAGCAATTCCCGATAAGTTTTTTTATGTTTCAGGAACGCAAGCTTATTTGCGTAAGGAGGCAGGATTAATAATTAATAAAAGCATATTTGATGAATAAGTCTTTTTTAGTTCCTGGAATTTCAGCTATGTTAGCAGTTTTTAATGAAGAGAAACGCATTAGGTATACTTTGCAGTCGTTGGCGTGGTGTGATGAAGTGATTGTTATAGATAAAAAGAGTTCAGATCGGACTGTTCAAATAGCACGTACATTTTCTAATACAAAGGTTTTTTCTCAAGAGAATACAGCCGCATATTCTTCTGTCGAGTTTGATGTTTTTTTGTCAGTATGTAAGTATAAATATACGATGGTGATTACAGCCAGTGATGTGATTCATCCGGCTTTGGCTTATAAGATTAAAGACTTGATTACAAGAAAGACCTTTGATTACGATGTGATTGAAGTTCCTTATCGGCCTTACTTTTTAGGAATTTGCGAGAAATATTCACCTTGGTATACAGAATATGCAGAGAGGGTTTTTAAAACTTCTTGTCTCTCCGTTAATGCAGGAGAGGTCCATAAGGCCTTGAATGTAAAAGGAAGTTCTCATTATCGTATAGAGATGCCCAATAAAGATGAAGCATATTATCATTTAACGCATCAGAATGCCGATTCTATTATGGAGCGGAATTTGAGATATTGGCGAGGCGAACGTTTTTCAAAAGAACCTTTAGAGGAAACCTCCATATGGGTAATAAAAAAAACAATACGTTATTTTATACTGAATTGTGTATTCTTAAAGGGAAAGGCTGCTATTGCATTAGCATTTTCATATTTGAGTTATTATATGATGTCGTATGTTTATAGATGGGATTATCAATATTCAAAAACAGAGGAAACATATAAAGAAATTCGTGCTGCGATTGATAAATCATGGATGGACAGAAATTGTTCGTCTAAAAAATAGGAAATATGTCTATTACCATAATTACTGTTTGTTTTAATTCGGTATCAACTATAAAGCGGACTTTTGATTCTGTTTTATCTCAGACTTTATTACCTGATGAGTATATAGTGAAAGATGGATTGTCAACTGATGGAACAATTGATATTATTAAAGAATATGAGCCATTGTTCAAGAAAAAGGGCGTTTCTTTTATTATTCTTTCTGAAAAAGATACCGGAATATACAGCGCAATGAACGCAGGAGCTTTTAAAGCTACAAGTCAATGGCTCCATTTTTTGAATAGTGATGATTATTATTTGAATAATAATTCTCTGCAAGCTGTTGCATATTATCTGAATGGAACTTCTGCTGATGTTGTATATGGCAATTTAATAAAAGGGGATCTGTATCATCAAAAGGAAATGACAGGAATCAGAGCTGATAAATTAAAATTGAATATGCGATTTACTTGTCCGTTGCAACAGCCGTGTGCTTTTATAAAGCGAGAACTCTTTCATTTAGGTTACTATTTCGATGAGGGTTATAAAATCTCAGGTGATTACAAGTTCTTTGTGCAAGTGATTCAAGACAATAACGTGTGTCAGCATATTCCTGTTTATGTCACTTTCTTTGATGAAGGAGGAATATCTTCCTTACAGAAAAACAGTAAAACAAAGGAAGAAGATATCCGGGTTTTAGAAGAATGTGGTATTTCAACATGGATTTATAAATTGAAGTATTATAGCTTGTTGTATAAACCACTTATATTGTTGTTTCAAGTTCTGTCTAAGTTGTGATTATGAAAGTTTCGATCATTATTCCATTTTATAATGTAGAGGATTATATAGAGAGATCCTTAAAGTCGGCATTGAGCCAATCGTATGGTGATATAGAAATTATACTGGTGAATGATTGTTCTACGGATCAATCTTTAGAAAAAGTTGAGAAAATCGTCGCATCTTCTAGCCGTTTGTCTTGTATTAAACTTGTTCAGCATGCTCAAAATAAAGGAGTCGCTATTGCCCGTAATTCAGGCATAGATAATTCGACAGGCGATTATATCTACTTCTTGGATAGTGATGATGAACTTCCTATTAGTGCTATTGCAGATCTGGTCGCAGCAGCTGGTGAAGATAAGCCGGATATAGTTATTGGAGATTATGAAGTTATTGGAGGGAGTAAATCTGATTATATTTCCATTAAAGGAGATTGTAGAAATGTTGAGGGGAAAGGAGCTGTATTAAATTCGTTTTTATCTAAACAGTGGTATGATGGAACTTGGAACAAATTGGAAAGTCGAAAGATGATTATTGATAATCGTATTCGTTTTTATGAAGGAATAGTGCATGAAGATATTCTTTGGTCTTTTGAGATTGCATTGTATGCTTACTCATTAAAGTATTGTCATAAGGTGACTTATTATTATCATATTCGGTCAGGCTCGATAACTCAATCAATAAGTGATCGAAACTTTTCTTCTCTTGTAATCGTTATGGAGAGAATGGTAAATCTGGCATTAGACAAATGTCTTTACCAAACTCAGCCTGAGTTATTGAATTATTTTGCCAATTTGCGTATTTATTTATTAAAGCGAATGGTAGAATGTAATATGCCAACTGTGTATATTAAAACAAAAATAGATGACGTCAATAATCTCTTTTCTTCAAAGTATTTCAGACTTTCATCGTCTCTTTATTCTTTTGGTTCTAATGTGAAAGTATTTTTATATCACCTGCCCATCCCATTAACTATTAGCTTGGTTAGGCTATTCTTTTATATTTCAAAGAGATGAAGACAATAAAAATTCTTTTTGTTGATTTCTGGAAAGACTTCAATTCTTTAGATAATTTTTTTATTAATAGGCTGTCCATATTTTATAATGTCGTAATCGATTCAAGTCCGGATTATTTATTCTATTCGACTTTTGGATATGAACATTTGAAATATAAGAATTGTATTAAAATTTATTTCACGGGAGAGAATGATGTACCTGACTTTAACTTTTGCGATTATGCTATTGGCTTTCAGCATATCGTTTTCGAAGATAGATATTTAAGATATCCTTTGTATTTGTTGTACGACGGTTATGATGCATTGAAAAATAAACATGTAGATGAGACCATGCTGAAACGGAAGTTCTGTAATTTCGTTTATTCTAACTCGAATTATTCTACGCCTCAGAGGGAATCTTTTTTTAATAAACTTTCTCTGTATAAGAAAGTAGATTCAGGTGGGCGCTTGTTGAATAATGTAGGCGGTCCTGTGAAAAATAAACTGGATTTTATCAAAAACTACAAGTTTACAATTGCATTTGAAAATAGTTGTTTGTCGGGTTATACTACCGAGAAACTTATGGAGCCAATGGTGGTTAATTCATTACCGATTTATTGGGGTAATCCAACCGTACAGACAGATTTTAATCCTGATTCAATTATAAACTTGCAGGACTATTCTTCATTTGATGAGGCGATAGAAGAAATTATCCATTTAGATAATGATGATAGCGCATATTTGCAAAAATTGTCTGAGCCATGGCAAACAGATGAACAATATTCTAAAGATTGGCAGGAGGAATTGACATCTTTTCTGTGCCATATTTTTGATCAATCCGTTGAAAATGCTATTCGCAAAACAATATATGGCTATGTCGTTATTAAAAAATACAAGGAAGCTCGATATGCAAGGTTAGCGTCAATGCCAATTTTACGTAAGTTTTAATTTATGAATGAAGAATTATTATTAAAATATAAACTTCTGAATCAAAGTTTGTCTAATAAGTTTGTCTATCATATAGGTTCGGCTGAAGGATTTTTTTCTGAATATAATAATATGATTTTATCTATATTATATTGTTTGGAACATAAAATTCAATTTAATCTTTATTCAAAAGACGCTAATTTTAAATATAATGAAGGGTGGTCTGATTATTTTGTTCCATTTTGTCCTGAAGCCGGAAACATATTCCATTCATTTTTTAATCGGAGAACAAATTCTCGGTTTAAGAACCCTGCCTTAAGTACAATTGATTTGTTTCTGACAAAGATATTTTGTTCCATTCATCCTTCGCTATTAACAACCTATGATTTATGGAATTCGATACGTTCCCAAAATAAGTCAATGTATTTTACTTTTCCTGAACTTTCCCTTTCCGGATCTTTGAGAACTGTTTGCAGCGAATTGATTAAAATGACTTGGGTCTATAGTTCATCAACAAAGATATATGTTGACAATCTGATTAATGGTCTTAATATGCCTTCTCATTATATCGGTTTGCATATACGAGGGGGAGATAAATATAAAGAGGCGGTAATTCAAAATGTGGATTTGTACATTCAAAAAGCTGAAAGTTTGTCCTCCTTACATACTGCTTTTGTACTAACGGATGACTATTCTGTATATGAGCAATTGATTTCTAATTATCCATCGTGGTTATTTTATACATTATGCGGGAAAGAAGAGCATGGTTATTATAACGACAGTTTTAAACGCGAAAGGGGTGAGTTAAAAAAAGAGCGTTATTTAAAATTATTTGCTTCTATTGATATATTGGCTAAATCTGATTATTTTGTGGGCACATTCACATCAAATCCAGGAATGTATTTAGGGATGCGTATGGATGAGGATAAAGCATTTTCAGTAGACATAGCAGAATGGACAATTTGGTAATCATAATATGGATTTGTTCATATTAGTTTGAGTACTTTCTCAAATCGTTTTCTTCTATCTTCTTCCGAATATTTATTCAAGAATGTTTGTCGTGCATATTGATTGAATCGGGGAACAGGATGTTTTGAGACTGAATCTAAAATCTTAATAAATTCTTCTTTTGTGTTACATAAAGCACCCACCTTTTCATAATCCACATTATAACCTTCGAATGCTTCAGTGGTACCGATGATGTTTTTTCCGTACATTAACGCTTCGCAGGTTTTTACTTTCATTCCGCTGCCTTCAAATATTGGGAGTAGCATGAAGTCCGCATTTTCAATGTAAGGCTTTAGGTTAGCTACATCGCTGTAAACTTCTATGTTTGGAAGATTAGTAACCATGGGCAAAATGGCTTTCATCCCTTTGCCTACGATTTGTAATTTGATGTTTACTTCGGGCAGAACTTCGCGTACAAACCATAAGATTCCATGAACATTCATTGGAAAATAGGTACCTAAAAACAGGCAGACAGGAATGTTACGAGTCATTTTCTCAAAATCGGGATGACTATTATTATACTTGTCTTGGAATACAACAGGCGAAAGAATGTCCGGTGAACGATGATAGCGGTTTTCTATCTCTTGTTTGTCTCTTTCATTGAGTGCAATGATGATGTCAGAATAATCGCATGCCTGCTGATCATTTTTGGTTACACAGTTTACAACAATTGGACACCAAGGTTTGCTTTTCCCGATTTTTGCTTTGAAGTAAACTGATTCTACATTGTGGAAGAAAGTGATAATTTTGCCTGTGTAATGCTTGTCTTTGAGCGCTTTTGAAATGATACCAAAGATACTTCTGTCAATAAATACGTAAGAAAATGGCATTGCCAGTGCTGTAATGGAATCTACTTTTTTTTGTGACAAACCATAGTAATAACCCTTGAAAAAATTGATAAAGATAGAAAAGGCGTGGAGAAAAAGTATTTTTTTGCTTAAACTCTCGTGAATATAGTAAACGAGAATGTTCTCTTCACCGAAGATGTGGCATAAGACGCGGTAATTCGTGTTTGTTCCTTGTTCGCCACCAGCGTCGATGTTATCAGGTCTTCTATATCTGATAAAAAGTAGTTTGTCCATCTTGAAACTTTGTTATATGAAGCAAAGATATGGATAATTTTATATCTTCTATCGGACTATTAGAAATAAATACTTTATTTTTGCACAAATAAAAATATATGATATGAAGAACTTCTTGAAAAAATATGGAGGGCATCTGATTGCCTTAGTGGTATTTATTGGTTTAGTGGTTGCTTTTTTCTCTCCTTCAATATTGGATGGGAAGGTGATACGGCAGGGCGATACCATCAAAGTGGTAGGGATGATGCAGGAATTGTCTGATTATTATAGTAAGGATCATGCAGTTTCTGCGTGGTTGGGAAGTATGTTTTCCGGAATGCCCGCTTATCAGGTGGGAATACCTGGACAGGCGGCTAACCCTTTGACAAAAATTACTGATGTATTGAAAAATATTGATCCGTTAGGCGGTGGAATGGTTCTCACAGGATTAATTGCTTTTTATATACTGATGTGTGTCATCGGTGTGAATCGCTGGTTGGCTATTGCCGGTGCTATTGCATATGCGCTGGCTTCATATAATATTATTATTATTGATGCGGGACATATATCAAAGGCTTATGCAATAGCCTATATGCCAATTACATTAAGTGGAATGTTCCTACTGTTTAAACGCAAATATCTTTGGGGAGCCGTATTGTTTGTTCTTGGAGCAGCGTTTTCAATCTTAGAAGGACATTTGCAGATTACGTATTATTTGGTGTTGTTCTGTGGATTTGTCTATTTTGGATTTGCTTACTTGAAGATTAGAAGTAAGGATTTCAGAGAGCTGTTAAAGGTTACCGGAATATTGATTATCGGTATATTACTGGCTGTGACACCCAATGCAGCTAATCTGTATAGTAATTATGAGATGAGCAAGACTAGTATGCGTGGTACTTCTGAATTGACAGCGAAACCCGGTGTTGAGAAAACAGTTGAAGTAGGAAATCATTCATCCGGCCTAGATAGGGATTATGCGTTTCAATGGAGTTATGGTTGGAAAGAACTTTTTACGATTTTGGTTCCTGATGTATATGGCGGAAGTTCGGGTGGAACATTAGGTAGTTCATCGGAATTGTATCAGCAGTATCAAAAGAATGGTATTCAAGTAGGATCGGAATTACAAGCTCCGACTTATTGGGGCGACAAAGTATTTACTTCTGGTCCTGTATATTTTGGAGCAATTGTTTGTTTCTTGTTTATATTAGGAATGTTTCTTATACGAAATCCTATGAAATGGTGGCTTTTGGGTGGTTCTTTGTTCTTTATTTTTTTGGCATTAGGTAGAAATTTTGCGCCGTTCAATGATTTTATGTTCTATCATTTGCCCATGTATAATAAGTTTCGTACACCTGAGATGGCTTTGGTTATTCCAGGATTAGTATTTCCTTTGGTTGGTTTCTGGGGGTTGAAGGAATTGTTTGCTAATGAGTTGGATGATAAACTTTTCAAGAAAAGTTTTCTTTGGTCATTATGTTTGACTGGAATTCCTTGTTTGATATTATGGTTGATGCCGTCGATGTTGCTAACCTTTCAATCTACTTATGATGCGCAATTCCAAAGTCAGGTACCTAATTGGTTTTATCCGGCACTTTTAGCTGATAGGGCTTCATTGGCTTCTGCTGATGCTTTGCGATCTTTGATTTTTATTCTTTTAGGTGCAGTGTTGTTATTTATTTATTGGAAATCGAAGAATAAGCAGGCCATGTCTGTATGGATTAGTGCAGGGATGATTGTCCTGATGCTTATTGATCTGTGGAATATTGATAGGCGGTATTTGAATGATAATAATTATACATCAGAACAATTACATGAGAGTTATAAACCTTCGGTTGCTGATGCTGAAATACTAAAGGACAAGGATCCATCATATCGTGTCCTTAATTTGAATGATCCTTGGCAAGATTCATCGACATCTTACTATCATAAGTCTATCGGTGGATATCATGCTGCAAAACTTCGTCGTTATCAAGAACTGATTGATCATCGTTTATCTCCAGAATATATTGCTATTGTGAAGTCTTTGCAGAAAGCTAAAACGGAAGAGGACTTAAGGGCTATATTGGCTTCTACCACTTCCTTAAATATGCTGAATATGCGATATATCATATATGATCCGACGCAACGTCCGATCCGTAATCCTTACGCATATGGGAATGCTTGGTTTGTAGGACAAGTTCAAATGGTAAATAATGCGGATGCTGAAATTAAAGCACTTGATACATTACAACCACTTGAGACGGCTGTTGTCGATAAGCGGTTTGCTAACGATTTGAAAGGTTTTGTTCCACAAAAAGATTCTACGGCTTTTATTGAGATGACGTCGTATAAACCTAATGTGGTTACTTACAAGAGTAAAGCTTCTTCCGAACAGTTGGCTGTCTTTTCTGAAATATATTATCAACCGGGGTGGAAAGCTTTCGTCGACGGAAAAGCGATACCTCATTTCCGGGCAGACTGGACTTTGCGTGCAATGTGTGTTCCGGCAGGTGAACATCAGATTACATTTAGGTTTATTCCAGATGGATATAATGAAGCTTATAATATTGCTTATTATGGAGGCATTGTTATACTGTTGTTGTTGGCGGGAGCAATCGTTTATTCTGTAGGGAGATATTGGAAGAAAGAAAAGGTTTAGGAGGTGTAAAAAAATAGTTTTTATAAAGAAATTTACAAAGGATTTAAGCGCTGTTTAAATCCTTTGTAAATTTAAAGTGTTTTGACAAAGTTGAGTAATGTTTCAGCAAAACTATCCCACGTGAGTTCTGTTTTTGCTTTTTGAATATTGGAGACAAACGGACTTCTGTCGTGTCTATAGAAATTGCATATAGTGGCAGCTATTGATTCGGATGAGATTTCAGGTGTCATCAAACCTACTCCTGGTTTTTCAATATTCTCGCTTAATCCACCGGTATTAGTTGCAATTAGAGGTAAATCAAAATTATACGCAATAGATGTAATCCCGCTTTGTGTCGCTGAACGATAGGGGAGTATGCACACATCGGCAGCAGAAAAGAATGTCGGGACTTCGATATCGCTGATATATCGATTGAATACTTTATATTTCCCCGGATTACGGGTAGCATGTATTTGTGCAGTATATTTATCGAAGCTCCCATAACTTTCGCCGGCAATAATAAGTTGATAACTGTCGTCTAGCTGATTTACAGCATCAATAAGCAGATCTAGGCCTTTATAATCTCGGATGAGGCCAAAGAATAGCAATGTCTTTTTGTTTTCATCGATATGTAATTTTTCTTTGGCTTTTTTCATGTCGATTTTACTACCGAATTGGTTGTATAAAGGATGCGCTTTTAGCAGATGAGGTGCTTCAGGATAAAGTGCTAGAAGGTCCTTTTGTACGGATTCACTCATGGTTACAAGTCCACTATTTTGATGAAGGAACCAGGTTGTCAATGGTTTATCAAAGAATTTATGCTCGTGAGGAGTGACATTATCCAGTATGGTAATCACTTTGCATCCTTGTTTTTTTAACTGATGTGCAATTGTTCCAAGAGAGGGTGCAAAGTAGGACATCCAGTACTTCATGACTAGAATGTCCGGATGTTCTTTTTTGATTTGTTGAGCAGCACTTAGGTATGTAAAGGGATTTGCTGTGTCTACAACTGGTATGCTTTTGATAACGTAAGCATTGTCCTCAGGAGTGACATATTGGGTTTTACCCGGGAAGAGAAAATCTGGATATTGTCGTTTGAAGGTATAAGGCAAGACTTCGTGTTTTTTCTTGAATACCTCATATAAGTTCGCATTGAATTGTGCGATACCGCCACGAAATGGATAAAATGTTGATAGATAAGCTATTTTCATATGTGTGTTTTTTTCAATTGTTTTGCAAAGGTAAGTAAATTCGGACAGTACATATCAATTCTTAGCTCATCTTTTGGCATGTTGTATTTATCACCCACTAAAGCCATTGATATTTGTGCCTTGTTTGCAAATTGAATGTCTGACCTACTATCACCCACCATCCAGCTTTTTTTCAAATCAATATCTGGAAAATCCTTTAGAGCTTGATGTATCATACCAATATTGGGTTTTCTGTTTGGACTAGATTCTTCAATATCTGTACAAATATATATTTTGTCAATGCGGCCTCCTCCTGTATTAATGATGTCGAGCATGAATTTATGAATCTCATAAAGATCATCCATACTCATGATTCCTTTGCCAACGCCTCTTTGATTGGATACAATCAATATGTGACGGAAAAGAAGAGATAATTCTTTTAACGCTTCAACAACACCTTCGAGGAAAATAAACTCTTGTGGCGATTTGACATAATCACCTATCAGATGTTTGTTAATCACTCCATCTCGGTCTAAGAATAGTGTGTTATAGATTTTTGTATATCCCATCTCCAAAATCTTTTTGTGCCTTATTGTAATCGTCGGGGATGCCAATATCTATGAAATAACCTATTGATATGTAGCCTGTTAATATACTATTAGAAATGATTTCTTCAAAGAAATCTTTTTCTAAAGAAAACTTTTCCGGATACGAACGCAGTACATCTTTATGAGTCAAATAGGTTCCTCCATTGATCAATCCCGATTTACAGAACTTTTTCTCATTAAATTGTATAATTCTATTAGATTCAATATCAATCTCTACAGCACCATAGCGATCAAAATTATGCATCTCTTTGAGTGCAAGCGTAGCTTTTGCCTGGGTCTTGCTATGAAGTGCCAACATTTCATCATAATCAACATTTAGGAATGTATCTCCATTGAGAATGAACACATTTTCTTCATGAGCTTTTGATAAAGCCAGACGAATTCCTCCACCTGTACCTAATGGCGTCGTTTCGACAACAGAGGAGATTATCATCGGCGATGAATATGATTTTAACCAGTTTTCAATGCATTCATGTTTATATCCTAATGACAGTATAACATGTTCGAATCCGGCTTGCGATAGAAAATCAAGCAGATAATATAGAAAGGGTTTTCCTGCAACCGAAGCCATACATTTGGGGACATCCGCGACGACACTCCGAAGTCGTGTTCCTAATCCACCTGCTAATATAACGGCTTCTTTTTTCATTTGTTCTTGCCAAAGAGGGTTTCTTCTACCAGTTCGCAGATGATATGGCCAATGGTGATGTGACTTTCCTGAATTCGAGGCGTATCTGTGGAAGGAACATTAAGTAGAATATCAGCGTTGTCTTTCATTTTCCCTCCGGTTTCACCTGTAAAAGCAATAGTTTGAATGCCTTTTTCCTTACATGTGTCAAAAGCTTTAACAATGTTTGTGGAGTTACCGGAAGTCGATAATCCGATTAATATATCACCGGTTTTTCCTATGCCTGAAATTAGGCGCGCATAAATAATGTCGTATGAATAATCATTGGCAACAGCCGTTAGATATGAAGTATTACAATGCAAGGCTTCTGAAGGTAAACCCGGCCTGTCGAAATAGAATCTGCCTGAGAATTCAGCTGCAAGGTGCTGTGCGTCGGCTGCACTTCCTCCATTCCCGCAGAAATATACACTTCCTCCGTTCTTGAAACATTGGATGATTGTATCAATGGCTTTTGATATCTTTAACTGTAAAGCGCTGTCAGCAAGAATTTGTGTAATAGTTGTTTGATGTTGAGACAGCCGCTTAATAATTATCCTTTTGTTGTCCATGTTGTCAATCCTTTTTCACAAAATTCGAAATGATGTATTTCCCCAATATTTAAATTTGTTAATGCTTCTGCTACTTTATAGGAACTATTTCCCGGGCAATAGAAGAACATGAATCCTCCGCCACCGGCTCCGGAAATTTTCCCTCCTAATGCTCCGTTAGTAATAGCTGTTTCGTATATTCGATCAATAAATTCGTTGGAAATGCCTTTAGCCATCTTTTTTTTACTTTCCCAACTTGTGTTTAATGCTTTTCCTAATTCCCTTAGTTCATCACGTAACAGGCAGTTTTTCATACGGAAAGCCTCTCGTTTAACGTTATGCATGGCTTCTATGGAATCATTATTCTGTTTTTTTACATTTTCTGCTTGTTCTTCAATGATTTTAGAAGAGCAGCGTTGTTTGTTTGTATAAAATAGTATTGTGTTCATTGCCCATTCTTGAAGAATATCTTCGTTTATACGTAAAGGATTTACAATTACACGATCGTTTTCTAAAAACTCCATAAAGTTGACGCCTCCAAAAGTAGCTGCATATTGATCTTGTTTGCCTCCGGCCATTTTTAAATCGATACGTTCAATCTCGTAAGCATAATGTGCCATGTCATAGCGTCCTAATGGTAATTTAAGCCATTCTGTAAATGCTCCTAAGATTGCTACAACCAATGTTGATGAAGTTCCTAATCCTGAACCTGAAGGAACATCCATACTTGTGATCAGTTCGAACGATAGTGGTTGCTCACTGTTATAATGAGAAATAATAGAGTTGTATATGCCGTGTTGAAGTAGCAAGGGACCTTCCAAAGGAAGCTTATTTGTTGCTGAAAATTCTTCTACAATATTGTCATTGATATGAACAAAACGAATCTTCCCGTTTGTAAGGGGCCGAATAGTAGCATATGCAAATAAGTTGATAGTTACATTCAATATGGCTCCTCCATACAAATCCGAATAAGGAGAAACATCTGTTCCACCTCCCGCTATGCCTAAGCGAAATGGCGCTTTGCTTCTGTAAAGTACATCGTTCATTATGGTAACGTTAATAAGTAATACCCGCAAGTTGTATAAACGTTACGAAGGTAGGGAATATTTAGGAATTTCCATAATCTGTGGGGAGAAAGACCAAATTTTACTTCGTAGTTGGGGTTGATGAAGTAGAGAGTTTCTTTACTGATTATGTAATGCTCCTTTTTTACAATTGATAAGAAACGTTCTAAAGTAATGCCTGTGTCTTTTATATTAAGTAGTTCTTCTGGATTAACACCGCCCCATTCCAGTATTTTTTTGTAAATTGGACGTGGTAACAAATGAAGCCATGGCGTATGTGCCAAAATCTTATTACTGCAAATCTGCTGGTGACCGCCAAAGGGGTTTTGCCAGGGTGGAAATCCTACAAAAATAGTGCCATAAGGATTGATGAAACGCTTGATAAACGGCAGAAAACATTCTTGATTAGGAATGTGTTCTATTACATCACGAATGATGATAATATCGAACGTCTTATCTAAATGAATAACCTTATAAATATCACTGCAAATGAGTGATAGATTAGCAATATTCGGATGATCGGCATACAACTCCTTTGCCCTGTTTATCTGTGTTTCATTAATATCTATCCCGGTTACTTTGCAACCCATATCCAAGAATGGTTGCATATTGCCGCCTTCACCACACCCGATTTCCAGAACAGACATCTCTGCCGTAACAGCATGATGCTTTTGTATGAACGGGATTACATATTTTTTTGTTGTGTAGGCTTGTTCATTGAAATATTGTAGTCTATCGGAATGTCTTTTTTGCATGTTTTTCAGATTGAAATGGAAAAACACGAATTACATGGATTTAATAGTCCATTTTCTGTGGAATGAACTCAAAATGCACCTAATACGTGTTTTATATTCTATTAGTATCTATAGAAATCGGCTTTGTAAGGACCTTCTATTGGAACACCTATATAGTCAGCTTGTTTTTGTGTCAGTTTCGAAAGTTTTACACCAATTCGATCCAAATGTAAACGTGCCACTTCTTCATCTAGGTATTTTGGTAAGCGATAAACACCTATTTTGTAGGGCTTTTGCCACAAATCCATTTGAGCGAGAACTTGGTTTGTGAAAGAGTTGCTCATGACGAATGAAGCGTGACCTGTTGCACATCCTAAATTTACTAAACGGCCTTCGGCAAGAAGGAAGATGGAGTGACCATCTGGAAATGTATATTTGTCGACTTGCGGTTTGATATTCAGGTGCTTGATGTCCGGGTAGTTGATTAGTTTGTCGACTTGGATCTCGTTGTCGAAATGACCAATATTGCAAACGATTGCCTGATCCTTCATCTGAACCATATGTTCTACTGTAATGATATCGCAGTTGCCTGTTGTAGTAACGAAGATGTTACCTTCTTTGACAGCGTCTTCCATTGTGGTCACTTCAAAACCTTCCATGGCGGCTTGAAACGCGCATATCGGATCAATTTCAGTTACTAGAACGCGGGCTCCGTATGAACGCATAGAATGCGAACAGCCTTTACCTACTTCGCCGTAACCCGCTACAACTACCACTTTGCCTGCAATCATTACGTCTGTAGCCCGTTTGATGCCATCGGCTAGTGATTCGCGACAGCCATATAGATTATCAAATTTCGATTTGGTGACAGAGTCATTTACATTAATTGCCGGAACAAGTAATTCTTTTCTGTCCATCATCTGGTACAAACGGTGAACACCGGTTGTCGTCTCTTCCGAAACGCCTTTCATTTCCGCAATTGTACGATGCCAACGATTTTTATCTTCGGCCAAAATTTCATGTAGACGGTCAAGAATGATTTGTTCTTCATGATTGCTACCTTGGTGGTTGATGCTTTCTGCATCGTCTTCAGCACGATAACCCATATGGAGGAGGAGTGAAGCGTCGCCGCCGTCATCTACAATCATGTTTGGACCTTTGCCTTCAGGAAAGCGAAAGGCCATATCTGTACACCACCAATATTCCTCCAATGTCTCACCTTTCCAAGCGAATACAGGAATACCATCGGCAGCAATAGCTGCTGCTGCGTGGTCTTGAGTGGAAAATATGTTGCAACTTGCCCAACGGACATCTGCACCCAATGCAACTAAAGTTTCGATTAACACTGCCGTTTGGATAGTCATGTGCAGTGAACCGGTGATACGAGCCCCTTTCAAAGGTTTAGTGCCTGCATATTTCATACGCAGAGCCATTAATCCCGGCATTTCGTGTTCGGAGATTTCTATTTCTTTGCGACCGAAATCAGCCAAACTAATATCTGCCACTTTATAAGGCAGACTAGTTGAAAATAAATCTGACATAAGTGATATCGTTTGTTTACAGCACAAAGATACGACATTATACCGGAACAATGCCTTGTTCACCCAACAATTTTAAACTCAGTTCTTTTAATTTGAACTTTTGAATTTTGCCACTGCCTGTCATAGGAAATTCACTGACAAAGAATACATATTTAGGAATTTTATGGTGGGCAATTTTTCCGCGACAGAAATCTTTTACAATTTCCTCTGTCATCTTTATGTTTTTATGAGGAATGATGAATGCACCTACTTCTTCACCATATTTTTTTGAAGGAACAGCAGCAACTTGTACATCTTTTACTCCTTCCAAATGATAGAGGAAATCCTCAATCTCGCGTGGATAGATATTTTCACCCCCACGAATAATCATATCCTTAATTCGCCCCGTGATGCGATAATACCCGTTTTCGTCTTTCACTCCCAGATCTCCTGAATGCAACCATCCGTTTTTGTCGATTACCTCGGATGTCGCTTCTGCGTTGTTGTAATATCCCTTCATAATCAGATATCCCCGACAACACATTTCACCTTGAACGCCTACCGGACATTTTTCGCCTGTTTCGTGGTCCAATACAGCTACTTCCGTATGCGGATATTCTTTACCTACAGTTGTACAACGGGCTTCGAATGAGTCGGTCAATACTGAATGTGTCATTCCTGGTGAGCTTTCGGTAAGTCCATAGACACTGGTTATGTGGGTAATATGCATTTTCTCGGTCACTGCGCGCATTAGTTCAATTGGACAGAGTGAACCTGCCATGATCCCGGTACGCAGCGAAGTCAGGTCGAACATCTTGAACATCGGATGATTTAGTTCGGCGATAAACATAGTTGGAACACCATACAGCGCCGTACATCTTTCTTTATGAACAGAAGCCAATGTAATGAGTGGATCAAATTTTTCGACCATAACTTCAGTACAGCCATGAGTCAGACAGTTCATCGTAGCCAGAACAACGCCGAAACAATGAAATAACGGAACGCAGCAGCAGAGTTTATCGTCGCTTGTGAATCCCATGCCTTCACCAGTAAAAAATCCGTTATTTGTAATGTTATGATGCGTTAGCATGACCCCTTTGGGAAATCCGGTTGTCCCGGAAGTATATTGCATATTGACAACATCATAGCAGGATACCTTTTCCTTTGCTTCTTCCAAAGTTTTGTTGTCAATATTCTCTCCTAAAAGCAACAGCTCCGGTGTATTATACATGCCACGATATTTTTCCTGTCCGATATAAACCACGTTCTTCATCATTGGAAAGCGCTTGCTTATCAAATATCCGCGTTGCGATTCCCGTAATTCAGGCAACATTGTGTAAGTCATATCTATATAGTTGCCATCGAACACACCGTCTGTAATGCATAGTGTTTGAATATCGGCATCTTTAACCAGAAATTCCAACTCGTTCTGTTTATAATTGGTATTGATGGTTACCAATACCGCACCGATCTTCGCTCCTGCATAGAGAAATGTTAGCCAATCAGGAACGTTGGTAGCCCACAGTCCGATGTGTGTACCATGTTTTACACCAATAGCAAGAAGCCCTTTTGCCATCCGGTCAACCCGTTCGTTAAATGTTTTCCAAGTAAAGCGCAGGTCGCGATCGGAATAAACAATATATTCTTTATCTGGAGTCGTTTCAGCCCAATGTTCAAGCCATTGTCCGAGCGTTAAATCATGTAATTGCGTATTCATTAAATTAGTAAGGAGTATAGATAATACCAAGAATTTTAGCTGTATAACTTTCAGCAGCGTGAACATGGTGAGCTACTATTGAGTCGTAGTATATACTGTCACCTTCTTCAAGGATATAGGTGTTTTTACCATAGTTTATTTCAACAACGCCGTCGAGTACATAGACGAACTCTTCACCTTCGTGCGTGGAAAGAACAAAATCAACTCCTTCTTCAGAAGGGAAAACATCGATAAGGAATGGCTCCATATGACGCCCCGACTTGTCTTGCGACAATGCGTGATACTCCATATGCTTTTTTTCTTTCTTCGAGTTATTGGTGAAGCCAATGCTGTTCTGTTCATTACTATCTTTTTTACGACAAATTACCGGTCCCAATTCGCTCTGGTCGTCAAGGAATGTACCCAAACGAACGCCTAATACACGGGCAATTTTGATTAGTGGCGCTAATGATGGGAAGTCTATGTTGTCTTCAATACGTTTTATTTGTTCGAGCATCAGGCCCGAACGATTTGCCATCTCTTCTATTGAAATTTGCTTGGTTTCGCGGATGCTTTTAATTTTAGCTCCAATTATTTTATTATTCCCCATTTTTTTATTGAAAACTATATTTATGTAACAAAACGGTGCAAATGTACATTAATTTTTTATTTTCAAGCATCATAATGCAATATATTGAAAGTTTTTAATATATAAAAAGGCAGTTCCTTATATTTGGGACTGCCTTTTTATATATGGAGATTTCGAATCAGTTATTTTCTGATGCCTAACTCCTTAATGATTTTACGGTATCTTTCGATATCGACTTTCTGTAAATAATCAAGCAAACGACGACGTTTGCCGACTAACATCTTAAGTGCTCTTGAAGTACCAAAGTCTTTTGCATTAATTTTCAAATGCTCTGTCAGGCGAGTGATACGAAAAGAGAATAGTGCGATCTGACTTTCTGCTGAACCTGTGTCAGCAGCAGATTTGCCGTACTTCTCAAAAATTTCTTTCTTTTTTTCTGAATCTAAATACATGATTCTGTTGTACTTTAATAAATTAATACTATGTTATCTAAGCGGCGACAAAGGTAGATATATATTTTTTAAAGACAAATCTTTTTGAAGCATTTTTTATTTTGAGGCAAGATTCTCACCTACATATCGTAAAATTGTCGTATTTTTGCACCCACAAAATTAGTGTTCGATGCAGAAAATCAGAAACATTGCGATTATAGCGCACGTAGACCACGGCAAAACAACGCTTGTGGATAAGATGTTATTAGCCGGAAAGCTTTTCCGTGAAGGGCAAGCGGAACCGGATCAGTTCCTTGACAGTAATGACTTGGAACGGGAGCGAGGAATAACGATCCTCTCAAAGAATGTATCTATTAATTATAAGGGATATAAGATCAACATTATCGATACACCAGGGCATGCCGATTTTGGTGGTGAAGTAGAGCGTGTATTGAATATGGCTGACGGCTGTTTAGTGCTGGTCGATGCTTTTGAAGGCCCGATGCCGCAAACGCGCTTTGTTCTTCAGAAAGCTATTCAGATTGGTCTGAAACCAATTGTTGTTATTAATAAGGTAGATAAACCAAATTGCCGTCCGGATGAAGTGCAGGAATTGGTGTTTGATTTGATGTGCAATCTTGAAGCATCCGACGATCAGTTGGATTTTCAGACCATTTATGGTTCTGCAAAGCAAGGTTGGATGTCAACCGATTGGAAGCATCCGACTACCGATATTACGGAACTTCTTGATGCGATCATTAAATATATTCCGGAGCCAAAAGTGCTCGAGGGTCCTTCACAAATGTTGATTACATCTTTGGTATATTCTAATTATGTAGGCCGTATCGCTGTTGGACGCGTTCATCGTGGCACTTTGAAAGAGGGTCAGGACGTAATTCTTTGTAAGCGAGACGGGTCACAAGTAAAATCAAAAATAAAAGAAGTTGATGATTTTGAAGGACTTGGACGCACTAAAGTTCCTTCGGTTTCTTCGGGTGATATTTGTGCTATTATAGGAATAGACAATTTTGAGATTGGTGAGACAATCACCGATCTTGAGCATCCGGAAGCATTGCCTACCATTGCAATTGATGAGCCAACCATGTCAATGCTTTTTACCATTAATAATTCGCCGTTCTTCGGCAAAGAAGGTCGCTTTGTTACTTCTCGTCATATTTATGAGCGTTTGCTTAAAGAGTTGGATAAGAATTTGGCACTTCGTTTAAAAACGACCGATTCTTCTGATAAGTGGGTTGTATATGGGCGCGGTGTTTTACATTTGTCTATTTTGATTGAGACAATGCGGCGCGAGGGCTATGAATTGCAAGTGGGTCAGCCACAAGTAATTATCAAAGATATTAACGGTGTTAAATGCGAACCTGTTGAGCAGTTGACAATCAATTTGCCGGAAGAATCCTCCAGTCGAATCATAGATTTGGTGACACGCCGTAAAGGGGAGATGACAATGATGGAAACAAAGAATGACCGCGTGTATATTGAGTTCAATATTCCTTCGCGCGGTATTATCGGGTTGAATAATGCTGTACTTACAGCATCTGCCGGGCAAGCTATTATGGCACACCGTTTCTTGGAATTCCAGCCTTGGAAAGGAGAAATTGAACGCCGTACGAATGGCTCTATTATTGCAATGGACACGGGAATGGCTTATGCTTATGCACTAAACAATCTGCAGTCGCGCGGGCGTTTCTTCATTGCTCCTGGTGATGAAGTTTATGCCGGTCAGGTTATAGGTGAGCACACTAAAGACAATGATCTTGTGGTTAATGTATGCAAATCGAAGAAACTTACCAATATGCGTGCGTCAGGTTCGGATGATAAGGTGATATTGGCTCCTCCTACGATGTTTAGTTTGGAAGATGCACTTGAATATATTAAAGCTGACGAATACGTGGAAGTGACGCCGAAGAGTATGCGCATGCGCAAGATCATTCTTGATGAGATGGAACGCAAGCGTCAGAACAGGCAAACTACGGAAGAATCATAAACATGAATTTTTGATAAAGTGATAATATATAGTAGAAACTATGATTTTGAGCCGCTAAGTGTGCGGCTCTTTTCATAATATATTGTTTCTTAATACCTTAACCAGGATACACTTATTCGGCATAAGTCATAGACTTATTAGGGTGAAAAGTGAATTTATTTGAATAAAGTATGTTTTTCATTCGAATGTTTTTGAGAAATTACAGTGTATTTATTTTGATACTTAGACTTTAATTTTTGATATTAATTTTCTTCGTGAATAGCTTCGACTCCCTTGCGATAAGCTAACGGATTGATACCCGTCTTGCTTCGGAAAAAGAAAGAAAAGTAATCAGACGATTCGAATCCCAATTCCGTAGAAATATCTTGCATAGACATGTCTGTGTTAAGAATCAACTCTTTAATTCTCTCCAGTTTCAATTGAAGAATGTATTGCAGTGGAGCAAGGCCTGTGTATTGTTTGAATAGCTTTCTGAAGCTTGAATAGCTCATATTGAGCGATTCAGCGATATCTTCCGGCTTTATTTTGTTGTATATATTCTCGCGCATGGCGATGCAAGCTTGTTGTACTCTTTGGGCATCTTTTTTTTCAAAAGTCTGGTCTTTACTGGTGGTATAGATAAGCCCAATGATATGCATGAGTATACCACAAATAACTTGTTGAAATCCAATTCTTTGAGTTTGTGCGTAATTTTGCATTTCGCGGAACAGTTTTACTAGTTCATCATTAAGTCCCAAGTGGATAATAGGATGATTTTTATTGACAACGTCTTCTATTATTTTGAAATAATTACCACTGAAAGCAACCCAATATTCATCCCATCCTGTCTTTATATCTGGTCTGTAAGTATGCCATTGACCTGGAAATATGAAGAATAAGTCACCTTGTGATATTCTGTTTTCGCCCGCTCCCACGCTATTAAAAGAACCGCTTCCTTTAGTTATGTATACAATAGCATACTCATCCATGGTACGTCCACGGTCAGGGTTGAACGTGTATCCTATCGGATGCCCCTTAATTGGGTAAGGAGAATTGGATGCAATAGACTGATAACCTATTCCGCTAACGTGCATACCCCATTGTACCTTGCTATCTCCTACAGGAAGATACTTGATAATGTTCTGTTTACTATTAGTTTCCCCTTTTTCCATGGAAATTTGTATTTTTATAGTTATTATTATAGTATACTTATTTCACATTACAAATCTATATATTTTCATCGGTTTTATCAAATGTATAGAGATTATTATCATTTCTTCATGCTAAAGAAGCTAATAAATCTATTATTTCGCAAAAGTAAATATTGTTTAACTTAATTAACATGGAATGATGAGAAATCGGATTCTATTTTTGCTTTGCTTCCTCTTAGTGGGGTTGCAGGCTTTTGCCCAGATCGCGGTGTCTGGCAAAGTGGTCGATGCTCAAGGTTTGGAAATGCCAGGTGTAAATGTGGCAGTCAAAGGAGCAGCGGTGGGGACGATGACGGGGAGTGACGGTCGGTTTACTCTCTCTAATATTCCCGGCGGTAATAAAGCTGTTCTGCAGTTTTCGTTTATTGGATATAAAACTCAGGAGGTGCAATTAGGCAATCAGAGGGTTTTAAATATAACATTGGCGGAAGATGTAGAAAAGCTGGAAGAAGTAGTAGTTGTCGCTTATGGTACGCAGAAGAAGAAGGACTTGACCGGATCTCTGACGCAAGTCGACTCTAAGGTAATTGGTGTACAGAGTGTGTCAACCGTATCTAAAGCTCTGGAAGGTGCAATTCCTGGTTTGCAGGTAGCATCGGCTGATGGTCAGCCCGGTATTGATATGGGTATTCGTGTACGTGGTGTTAGTTCGGCAAGTGGCGGTGGTACAGCATTGGTTGTGATTGATGGTGTGCCCGCACAAAATGATAACCCATTATCAAACATGAATGCGAAAGATATTGCATCAGTAACTGTTTTAAAGGATGCGGCATCAACAGCTCTTTATGGTTCGCGCGCATCTAATGGCGTTGTTTTGATCACCACCAAGCGTGGTGCTTCCGGAAAGGCAAAAATTTCATTTGACGGTCGTTGGGGCTGGAATTCTATTGGTCCGTTTAATGTAAACCGCATAGATGATGCTGCTTCATATTATCAGTATGCTTGGCAATCTATTTACAACTCTTATCGCTATGGTGTAAACGGTACAGGACATCCGGGTTCAGATGCGAGTGGTAATCCTTATACTAATATTGCAAATCCGAATCATACCGATGCTGAAGCGCGTGAATTTGCTAGTCAGCATTTATTTAATTATGTAAACAATGAGAAAAGTTTTTCGCGTAACGGCTTAGGAAACTGGATGGCTTACAACGTTCCGGGAGCTATTTATACGAAGGATAATGGTGTAGGTGTTAAGCAGAGTGCTGCTATGTCGGGGGCTTATCTGATTAATCCTGATGGTTCTTTGAACCCGGCTGCTCAATATCTTTATGGTGACAATGATACATACGCAAACCAGTTATTGCAGACTAATTTCCGTCAGGAGTATAATGTGTCAGCAAGTGGAGGCTCTGAAAAGATTGATTATTTTGCATCATTGGGCTATCTGAAAGATCCGTCATATGTTCGTACATCAGATTTTGAACGTTATGCCGGACGTACAGCTCTGAATGCAAGGTTGTTTGATTGGTTGAAAATCGGTACAAATATTTCATATACTCATTCAATTACAGACGCTATGTCAACCAAATGGGGGCGTAATCCGGGTAGTGCAACAGGTAATGTAATGATGTATGTTAATGGTTCGGCTCCTACTATGTCTGTTTTCTCTCTAGACCAAAATGGTGATTATATACCTAATGCTGATGGTTCAAAGAAAGAAGCGGCATTGGAAGGCAGCACATATTCTCCATTTGGTTCAACATGCCGTAATGTTGTTGGTGGAAATGTTCTTCAGCAAATGGATAATAACATTAACAAGACAACTGTCGATCAATGGACATCTCGTGTATATGCTGATGTTAAATTTTTGAAAGACTTCACCTTTACAGTGAATTTTAATCTGGATCAGTACAATTATAAATTGATGAAGTATCGTACCAGTCTGTCAGGTCTGGGTTCAGGAGTAGGTGGCTTAGGTATCAATAATTATCAGCAGCGTATCATTAATACTCAGCAGTTGCTTAATTACAATAAGGATATAGGGAAACATCATATAGATGCATTAGGCGGCCATGAGTACAATGATTTGTATAGAGAGTCAATGAACTGGGGATCTGCTTATGAATTGATTCCAGGTTATATTTCTCCGGGTAATTTCACCAGCCGTTATGTGAATGTATCAACGTTGGCCACTCCGGGTTGGAGTCTGGATAAGTACCGTATGGAATCCTATTTCGGACGTGCTAATTATATTTATAATGACAAGTATTATCTCTCCGGTTCACTTCGTGCCGATGGTTCTTCAAAGTTTATGAAGAATAAGTGGGGAACATTCTGGTCTGTAGGCGGAGGTTGGAGAATCTCTTCCGAATCGTTTATGAAACAGTTTTCCGGTTGGCTGGATAATGCAAAGATTCGCGCCAGTTATGGTGTAATTGGAGATCAGAGCAATATTTCCGGTTATTATACAAACCATACATGGAGTTATGGTGTTAGCACCTGGAATCAGGTATCTAATGGTACAGGTACAGCAAAGGACTATTCCATAGGTTATGGAGGATTGGTTAATGAGGAATTGACATGGGAAACAGCACATACGTTGGATGCAGGTCTTGATTTCTCATTATTTAACAGCCGTATTACAGGAACAATTGATGTATACAATCGCGAAACGGTCAATTCCTTTTATAATGAACCGGTATCTTATCTGGCAAATGCTGGTGCACAGACTCGGCAGCGTAATTCCGCAAAGCTGCGTAATAGAGGTTTTGAATTGGAGTTGGCGGGAGATATTGTTCGCACAAAAGACTGGACAGTTAATTTGGCTTTGAACGGGACTCATTATACTACTACATTGGTTTCTGTTCCTTCTTCTACAATTCCGGCATGGACTGAAACATCGGACCTTCCGAAAGGAACATGGATGGCCAACGGCGAAGGTTGGAGTTCAACGGGAGCTGGCAATACGTCCTTTACGTTCTATCTGCGTGGAGAAGGAAGACCGTGGTATAATATTTATCTGTATAAGTATGCCGGCGTTGATCAAACATCCGGACTTCCCATGTATTGGCACCGCGTAACTGCAGATGATGTAAAGAAAGGTAACTATTCCGGCTACAAACAGGGTGAGTCTGTGAAGACAACGAAAAACAGTGATGCTTCTTTCTATGAGGTCGGTGATGCGCTTCCAAAATGGATTGGTGGTTTTACCACTTCAGTCAGATATAAAGATTTTGACTTTCAAGCTATTATAGCTTATCAGCTGGGTGGAAAGTTCTTCTCTACCGAATATGCCAACGGCTTGTATCGTAGTAATGAAATGGACGTTTCTAATATGGAAGCACCTTCTAAAGATTTAATCGGCAATACCTGGTCTCCTGAGAATACGGGAGCAAAGTTTCCAATGCAATGGTGGAATACTTCTTATTATGATGGTGCTACTTTTGGTTCTTGGAAATATACGGATATGTCGCTATTTAGCGCATCTTATATGCGTGTGAAGAATATTACCTTAGGTTATACACTTCCGAACAAATATCTGCAGAAGGCTTATATTAGTAAGATGCGTGTTTATGCTTCGGCTGATAACTTGATTTTCTTGTCAGCAAAGAAGGGTGTTGATCCAAGTATGGCATTGACCGGTGGTTTTAATGTCGGACAGTATATTTATCCGACAATGCAGACTATATCTTTAGGCGTTAGCTTGGATTTTTGATTGTAACATTATAAATTAATGAATATGAAAAAGTATATTAAATATATATCGACTGTACTTGTTGCAGGATTCCTTTTGTCATCTTGCGATGATAAGTTGAATGTGACAAATCCGAATTCGCTGACCGATGATCAGATTACGGATTTGCTGAAAAACGGTACTGATGCTCAGCGTGATTTGATACTGGGGGGCTTGGCTTCCGGTTTACCCGCAAATATGAGTTTGCGTGCTCCCATTATTTATGCCGGTTTTTCTAGTATGGGATATGATAATGAATTTGCATTAAATCTGATTCGTGATTTACAGGGAGAGGATGTTGTATATGCGGATCGTAACTCTTCTCTTGGTACATCGTGGGCCGGCTGGTATTACAATCAGAAAGATTTTTCATTTTGGGATGGCAGTAATGTCGATTGGTGTTTTGGCTATTGGGCAGGTCCTTCAACAATTATTAATAATGCCAATAAAGTATCTCAATTTTTAAGTGATGACGTTATTGCTAATTCGAACAAGTTGAAGGATTATAAAGCACGTTGTTTGACAATTCATGCAATGGGATATATGCAATTGATGGAGCGTTTTCAGAAAGCATATCTCTTTGGTGGTAAAGAAGGGAAGGGAATGCCTATTTATACAAAATATGCATATAATGATCCGGTAGCGCCTTTATCTGCTACGGAAACTTATGATTTTATCAAGAGTGAATTGGTTCAAGCGAATAAATTATTTCAGGAATCAGGAATTGGTTCTGATGGTTATACCGTTGGGACAACACAAGATGAAGTATATGATATCGATCGTGGCATATCTCAGTATTTGTTAGCTCGCGTCGCTTTGTGGACAGGCGATTATGCAACATGTATAGCGTCCTGTAAAGAGATTATGGAGCATTATCCTAATTTTATCAAAGAAGCTAATTATGGTATGGCCAATGATTCTATTTCTAAAGTTTGTTCTAATAAAGCTGAGGTCTATGCTGATAACAATGCCTTCTTGTCTGTGGCCAAGAACCCGGAATGTATGTTCGGTTGGACAAATGATTCAAATTTGTATCCATGGACATATTTGAATATATTCAGTGCATCATCAGGTGGCTATGGACAGGGCTATTTCCAGATTAATGATGTACTTTATAATAAAATTGCTGATAATGACTTCCGCAAATCTCGTTTTGTGACCGATACGATTTCTTTCCCTTATTTTGTTATGCAGGGAACAACCAAGGTTACTATTCCTGAGGTTATTTATAAGATGAGCAATTTGAAATGGGCTGCAACAATTGCATCTGATCAGACAGCACGTACAGCAGATAAGCAGAATAGTGATGTGATTCTTATCCGTTCTTCTGAAGTTTTGTTGATGCTAGCTGAAGCGCAAGCAACATCCGGAGATGAAGCAGGTGCAAAAGCTACATTAAATAAATTGTTGGCTGCTCGTACAAAAGCAGGTGCTCTCACTTTGACTTGTGATAACTATCCGGCAATGAAAGGTCTTTCGGCATTGGATATGGTTAAATTGCAGTGGCGTATTGAGATGTGGGCAGAAAACGGACTCGACTTCTTCAATCACAAACGTTGGAATCAGGATATAACGCGTACGGGTTCAACCAACCATTGGAGTACAAACGGTTTATCCGTTGATCATATGACATGGGAAATACCGGATAAAGAGACTCAGACGAATCCGAACTGGTAATCAATAATAGTCTTCTGCGGAAGATATAAAGAGAAAAAGAGGTTATCTAACAATAAAAAGTTAGGTAGCCTCTTTTCATTTATTTCTCATTAGTTGCTATATTTGCGATTATCAAAAATAAATTAAGATGAAAAGATTCTTATACACTGTTGCATTTGCAATGATATGTTCTTTGAGCTTTGCCCAGATAGAGCCAATGAAACAATACATTGATCAACTGATGTCGAAAATGACAGTTCAGGAAAAGATCGGACAACTCAATTTGTTGCCCGGAAGTACAGTTACTACGGGTATCTCGAAAAATTCTTCGATTATCGAGACCATAGCAAAAGGACAATTGGGTGGAATACTTAACATGAAGGGAGTCGACGATATACGTACTATTCAAAAAGCGGCTGTCGAACAATCACGGCTGGGTATTCCATTGATTATTGGAATGGATGTGATTCATGGTTACGAGACTGTTTTCCCTCTTCCTCTTGCTATGGCATGTAGCTGGGATGTTCCCGCCATCAAACAAAGTGCACATATCGCGGCGAAAGAGGCTAGTGCAGATGGTATTTGTTGGACTTATAGCCCGATGGTTGATATAGCACTTGATTCTCGCTGGGGGCGGGTTGCCGAAAGCAACGGGGAGGATCCTTTTCTCTCGGCACGTATTGCAGAAGCAATGGTCAAAGGTTATCAGGGAGACTTGTCACATTCGGACAATATAATGGCATGCGTGAAGCATTTCGCACTTTACGGAGGGGCTGAGTCAGGACGCGATTACAACACAGTAGATATGAGTCATATTCGTATGTATAACCAATATTTTCCTCCTTATAAAGCTGCCGTTGAAGCCGGTGCCGGCAGTTTGATGACTTCCTTCAATGTGGTGGATTATATTCCTGCAACAGCTAATAGTTGGCTTCTTGATCAGGTCCTGCGCAAGCAATGGAATTTTGATGGTTTTATTGTAACCGATTATGGTTCGATTGGAGAAATGATTCATCATGGAGTGGGAGACTTGCAAAGCTCTGCTGTAATGGCTCTCAAGGCGGGGACAGATATGGATATGTGCGCTGAAGCCTTTACAAAAACCCTTGAAAAATCGCTTAATGAAGGGAAAATAACAATAGCGGATATTGATAAAGCCTGTCGACGTATCCTCGAAGCCAAATATAAACTGGGACTTTTTCAAAATCCTTACAAGTATTGTGACAAGTCACGTCGCAGTCGCGATATCTATACTCCTGAAAACAGAGAGGCAGCACGTAATCTTGCAGCGGAATCGTTTGTGTTGTTGAAAAATGAGAATAATCTTCTTCCGTTGAAAAAGCAGAGTAAAATAGCGCTCATAGGTCCGCTTGCCAATACTAAATATATTATAGGGACCTGGAGTGTGGCAGCAACCTATGATAAATACAAGACACTGCGTGAGGTTATGCAACAGACATTAAAGGGAAAAGGTGAATTGCTTTATAGCCAGGGTTGTAATATCTCTCGGGATTCCGTATTACAGAAAGATGGTTCTCTCTTTAAAACGATTCGTTGGGGAGATGAAAACCGGATGAGACAAGAAGCCTTGAAAGTTGCCAAGCAGGCAGATGTGATTGTATGCGCGATGGGGGAGGAAGCTGAAATGAGCGGCGAATGTTCCAGTCGAAGCAACCTCGACCTGTTTGAGGTTCAACGCGAGCTGCTGGAAGAATTGCTAAAGACGGGTAAGCCGGTTGTATTGCTTAATTTTTCTGGTAGAGCGACGGTTTTGACATGGGAGTCTTTGCATGTACCGGCAATTATGAATGTATGGTTCGGAGGTAGTGAGGGCGCTGAGGCTATATGCGATGTATTATTCGGTGACAAGATTCCTAGTGGAAAGCTTACTGTCTCCATGCCTCAAAATACCGGTCAGGAACCTTTATATTATAATCATCTGCCAACAGGTCGTCCGGTACCAGAAGGAGCTAAGACTTTCGGTAAGTTCACCAGTAATTATCTGGATGTACGTAATGACCCATTATATCCTTTTGGGTTCGGACTCAGTTATACAACATTTAAGTATGCGGACTTTAGGCTTAGTTCTACAGCGATGGATAAAAATGGGCATCTGACGGCCACCATCAATGTGACCAATACAGGAAACTATGATGCTGATGAAATCGTGCAGTTTTATATTCATGATGTGGTAGCAAGTATAAGCCGCCCGGTAAAGGAGCTGAAAGGATTTCAACGCATTCATCTCAACAAGGGTGAAAGCAAAGATGTCTTATTCTCTATTACTCCCGAATTGTTGAAATTTTACGACTATAATCTTAATAATGTACTGGAGTCTGGAGAATTTGAAGTGATGGCAGGACCAAATAGTAGTGATAAAGATTTGCAAAAGCTGAGTTTTACAGTCCGATGATACGTATCGTATAAGGATCAACTATCTCATGAATCAGAAAATTCGTGTGGTTTTACAGCAGTCCTATTTTGTATATGCACATGGAAAAGATGCCTCGCTATGCAATTTTATTGGCAACAGAACGTTGATATGACTGTAAATGATTACCTTTGCCGCCGAATTATCAGGCCTGATGGTAAAGGTAATCTTGTATTAAATATTCAAATATCTAAATATAAATGATGAAAAAGTATAGACTGATCAACAACGCGCTGGGATGGATTGTATTTGCAATTGCTTCAGCCGTTTATTTGATGACTATTGAGCCTACCGCTAGTTTTTGGGATTGCGGAGAGTTCATTTCGTCTTCGTATAAGTTGGAAGTGGGGCATCCGCCCGGAGCGCCGTTCTTTATGATTATGGCCAACTTGTTTACACAATTTGCTTCTGATCCATCGTTGGTGGCTAAGATGGTTAATTCGATGTCGGCTCTTTTTAGCGGACTGACCATATTGTTCCTCTTCTGGAGTATCACGCATATGACCCGTAAGGTGATTATTAAAGATGGCGATGAGATATCAACGGGCAAACTGATTGCAATTATGGGTAGCGGTTTGGTTGGTGCATTGGCTTATACTTTTAGTGATACATTTTGGTTTAGTGCAGTCGAAGGGGAGGTGTATGCTTCATCATCGCTCTTTACAGCGGTTGTATTTTGGCTGATGCTGAAATGGGAGGAAGTAGCTGATAAGCCTCATTCTGATCGTTGGATTGTACTTATCGCTTATTTGATGGGATTGAGTATTGGTGTCCATCTGCTGAACTTGCTTTGCATTCCGGCAATGGTACTGATTTATTATTATAAAAAGTTTCCGAATCCATCTGTTAAAGGTTCACTTCTGGCACTGCTTGTCTCATTTGCAATTATTGCATTGATGATGTTTGGTGTTGTACAAGGGTTAGTTGAAGTGTGCGGATATTTTGAACTGTTATTTGTCAACGTTCTGGGTATGCCTTATAACTCAGGAGTCTTTGCTTATCTGATTATACTGGCGGGTGTATTAGCGTGGTCAATTTACGAAACGATGCGTTCGGAAATACGCCCTACTCAGATGAAGATTGCCATTATTCTTTCGGTAGTTCTTATTGGAATTCCATTTATCGGAAGCGGTTATGTGATTGCTGTTATTCTTACAGGTGCACTCATTGCTTATTTATTTATGAGCAAGAAATTGAATGTCAAGATGCTGAATACCGTTATTTTGTGTCTGATGGTAGTGGTTGTAGGTTATTCATCTTATGCATTGACATTGATTCGCGCTACTGCTGATACACCTATGAATCAGAATGCTCCGAGCGATATTTTTACTTTACGGACTTATCTTGCACGCGAACAGTATGGAAAGACTCCATTGCTGTATGGTCAGACTTTTGTGTCTGAAGTAAAACGCGTGGCTCAAGGTAATAATTGCGTCCCGGTTAGTAAGGAAGGTGCTGCCACGTATAGTCGTGTGATCAAGAAAAATACCAGTGACAAGGATCATTATTATATCTCTCGTCATGATGAGGATTATGAGTATGTCGATGAATTGAATATGTTTTTCCCAAGAATGTACAGCACGGATTCTCATCATATAGATGCTTATAAGGAGTGGACTAATTTTAAGGGTGAACCTGTAAAGTTCGATCGTTGCGGCGAATCGGTGACAGTTATGAAACCGACTTTTGCTGAGAATCTGCGGTTCTTTTTCTCATATCAGTTGAACTTTATGTACTGGCGTTATTTTATGTGGAACTTCTCGGGTCGACAGAATGATATTCAGGGCAATGGAGAAGTACTTAACGGAAACTGGATTACCGGTATTCCTGTTATTGATGAGGTGCTGGTTGGACCACAGGATAAGATGCCTTACGATATTGTCAATAACAAAGGTCATAATACCTATTTTATGTTGCCATTGCTGTTGGGGCTTATTGGTTTGTTGTTTCAAGCTTATGCGGGAAAGAAAGGAATCGAAAGTTTTTGGGTGACATTTTTCTTGTTTTTCATGACAGGTATTGCTATTGTATTATATTTGAATCAGACACCATATCAGCCGCGCGAACGTGATTATGCGTATGCGGGTTCGTTCTATGCGTTCTGTATATGGATAGGATTCGGGGTCGCGGCCTTGTCTAAAGGTATCGAGAAGTATTGTAAGTTGCCGGCTGTAGCTGCCGGAATATTGGCAACACTGTTATGTTTGTTTATTCCGTACCGTATGGGAGCACAAAACTGGGACGATCATGATCGTTCCGGGCGGTATGTATGTCGTGACTTTGGTTCGAACTATTTGCAGTCATGCGAACCTAACGCTGTTATCTTTACTAACGGCGATAATGATACTTTCCCGTTATGGTATGCTCAGGAAGTGGAAGGTATTCGTACGGATGTGCGTGTTTGCAACACGAGCTATCTGCAAACTGACTGGTACACCGATCAGATGAAAAAGCAAGCTTATCAATCTGCCCCTCTGCCAATTACTTGGGATCGTTCGCAATATATTCAGGGTAAGCGCGATGCAGCTTATATATTCGCGTTGACCAACGATCCGATAGATTTGGATGTGGCTTTGAAGTTTGTCCGAAGCGATGATCCTAAATACAAGCAAATTCCGGGCATTAGTCAACCGTTGGATTATATTCCTTCGGAAACGTTGATTTATCATGTTGACACGGCTGCTGCACGAAATGTCTTGGGTAATGATACGACCGGAATGTTGAAAACAATGACAATTAATCTGAAAGGAAAGAGTGCGTTGGGCAAACAGGAACTGACTATTCTTGACATGTTGCAGACTAATAATTTTAAGCGACCTATATATTATGCCATCACGGTTAGCCCTGACCAGTTTGTCAATTTGGATGCTTACTTCCAGCAGACAGGTCTGGCTTATCAGATTGTTCCAAAAAATGCCAACAAGACGATAAATACAGATAAAATGTACGACAACGTGATGAATAAGTTTAAATGGGGAGGTGTTGACAAAAAAGGTATTTACATTGATGAGAATGTAATGCGTATGTGCAAGAGTTATCGTATGATGTTGTTTAACAAACTGGCTGAACAGCTTATAAATGAAGGCAAACGTGATAAGGCTCTGAATGTTCTCGATAAATGTATGAAGGTTCTGCCTCCTGAAAATGTTCCGATGGATTATACGGGTCTTTCTACAGGCGAGTGTTATTATATCTTAGGCAAAAAAGATAAAGCCGAAAGGGTTTATTCGCTTATTGCAAATGATGCCGTTCGAAATATTGAATGGATGTTTCGTCTGGAACCTGCTCAGTTGGAGTCGGTAAAGGATAATCTGGAACAGAATTTGGCTGTATTGCAGCAGGTATTGCTTATCTGTAAACATTATGATCCTGCATTTGCTAAGAAATATCAGGAGGAATTCGATAATTATCGGATGGCTTATACTTCAGTAAGCAAAAAGTAAGGCATGTTTATCGAGCAACCTCCTTGGTTTTATAGAGTATTATTTCCAGGGGTAATCTGGCGAATCCCGGCCGAAAAAAAGTGTGTGTATCTCACTTTTGATGATGGCCCGATTCCCGAGATTACTCCTTGGGTATTAGATAGACTGGATGAATTTGGTGTTAAAGCCACATTTTTTTGTGTGGGCGATAATGTGAGAAAATACCCTGATACTTATCAGATGATACTTGATCGCGGACATCGAGTGGGAAATCATACCTATAATCACATTCAGGGTATTCAGTATTGGTCGCGTCATTATGTAGCTAATGTTCAAAAAGCGTCGGAATATATTCATAGTGATTTGTTTCGTCCTCCGCATGGACACATGCGTTTTCCACAGGTGGTGCGTATCGAACAGGATTATAAGATTGTGATGTGGGATGTTGTAACGCGCGATTACAGTCCGCATATGTCGCCTAATGGAGTATTCAATGTGGTGAAAAATTATACGCGTAATGGCTCCGTAATTGTGTTTCACGATTCATTAAAGGCGCTGCGTAATATGCGTGAGGCAATGCCCCGTTCGGTGAAATGGCTGCTTGAGCAGGGTTACGAGTTTAAGGTTTTCGATTAAGAATTATATAAATTAGTAGAGGATGAAAAAATTAGTCAACTTGTGTCTTTGGTTTGTGTTGTTCGTATTGACAATCGGGCAGATACAGGCTCAATCGTTTGAGAAGCAGTTGGCGACACTGGATGGCGTCAGCGGAATAGAAAAGTTGAAATCTGATTTTTATGCTGATAAATATCTGGTACGGATCAATCAACTGATTGATCCCAAGCATCCGGAAGTGGGTACATTTACTCAGCGTGTGATTGTTGCTCATGTCGGTTATGATCGTCCGACAGTAATTGTTACTGAAGGCTATGGAGCTGCTTATGCTTTGAATCCGCGTTATCAGGAAGAACTTTGTCGGCTGTTTAATGCAAACATGGTGTTTGTGGAGTATCGTTATTTTCTTGAGTCAACACCTAATCCTTGTAATTGGGATTATTTGACCGCTGAGAATTCTGCTTACGATCTTCATCATGTCAATCAAGTATTTCATAAATTGTATAAAGGGAAATGGATCTCTACAGGAATAAGTAAAGGCGGACAGACAACAACGCTCTATCGTGCTTTCTTCCCTAATGATGTCGATTTCTCAGTTCCTTATGTTGCTCCGTTAAATCGTGGAGTTGAGGATGGCCGTCACGAACCGTTTATTGATAATGACGGGAGTAAGGGTGTAAGAAAAATGATCAGAAATTTCCAGATAGAGATATTAAAACGGAAAACAGAAGTTGTCCCAATGCTTAACGCTTATTGTAAGGAAAAAGGGTGGGAGTTTAGAATGCCAATGCCTGAAGTATTGGACTATTGTGTATTGGAATATCCGTTTGCCTTCTGGCAGTGGGGCACAAATCCAAATAAGATTCCTTCACTTTCATCAGACACAAAGACGCTTTTTGATCATTTAGTGTCCATAAGTGAGCCGAATAACTTTGCGGAAGGTCAAGCTTATATATCCTTCTTTGTTCAGGCTGCTCGCGAATTGGGCTATTATGGATATGATACGAAACCGTTTGAAAAGTATCTGACAATTAAATCCAGTAAAGGATATCTGAATCGGATTATGCTTCCAAAAGATCTTGTTGGAAAGGTAGAGTTCCGCCCTGAATTGTATAATAAAGTATACAATTTTTTGAAAGACAATGATCCGAAGATGATATTTATTTATGGCGAATATGATCCGTGGAGTGCAACGCGAGTTCCCACTTTCAAGGGAAAGATAAACGAACAGATTTATATCAAGCCTGGTGGTAGTCATGCTTCACGCATAAGCAATATGCCGGAAGCTACAAAGAAGAAAATTATCGATCAAATTACGCAGTGGCTATCGGAATAAGTGTCTATATTTCAATAATCTGACTGATTTAAAAAAGTATATACTTTTAAACTCAAGAGTATATACTTTCATATACACAAAGTATATACTTTCGCATAGTAAAAGTATATACTTTTTTTGTCAAGAGTAATGACTTTTATTTTTCCACCTGACGAATCTTTCTTATTGGTTATAAACAGCTTTGTACCATTGGAGTTGTTTGTACCATTCAGTTAAGTTTGTCGTTGTTGATTGTGGTACGTAAACAGATAAACCGCAGCATTCGTTGATAGGATAAGAGTAACCTAAACCGGCAAAATAAGCTTTAGGGGTATGTGCTTCGTATGTGATTACATTAGCAAGAGCCGATTTGAACTGTGCATATTGTTCGGTGGTCCCGAGCTGTTTGATGTAGTCGTCCATATCGTAAAGCAAGCAGGGATTAACACTTCCATTTTTTCTCAGGAATTCCAATTTTTGCATCTTCGATAGGTCTACACCATATAAATCGTTTGTCGTTTTTGTTGAAAAGATGCCTTTGGCAGCGGACGCTAAAGTACTGAGTCCGCTAGTTTTGATAGTAGAGACTGTAGCAGTCTGATAATCACCGCTTTGCGAATAGTAATAATTATAGAATGTTTGTGCGGCTAAATCCAGCTGTAATGTTTTAGTAAAGAAGTACGGAATTATTTTTTGATAGGGCCATCCGTCAGCCATTGTTTCTGTTGGAGAGGCCAGAATATAATCTGTTTTGTCTTTAAGCTCATAGGCGCATTCGATATTTGCCATGTAGCATGCATCAAACATAATAAAATCGAAGCCATGATCCGGGAGGCCCGAAGCTAGATCATATATCTCCATCCAGTTGGAACCGTCTTGTCCGAAAGCTTTCAGATAAATACTTACATTTGAAGGCAGCCAGCTTGTGCCATGACTCCAAAGAACAAGTCCATAGCTGTCAGCAGGGAAAAGAGATTTTACATCACTAATGACGGATTGCATGATGGCAGGATCCACCGAGTTCTGTTCGTTATAGGATTTAATAAGGTTTTTGACTACGATTCCTTTTGAATTCTCTTTGATTTGAATAAGTTCTGGTGTAGCACCTTTGGGGGCGTAATATACAATTAAATTTCCACCGTTCAGATTGGCATTCGTTCCAACTGTGACCATACTTTCCAGATTCTCTTTAGCATTAGAACTCAAACTATTGTTTGCAATCATATATACCAAAACTGTACGACTCGTCGTAGTGTCTTCTTTTTTATCATCACCGCCGCAACTTGCCAACGTAAAGCATAAAGCGATTATTATGGCGAGAATTTTATATTTCATATTCCCCTATTGATTATGTTACAAAGATAGTGATTTATTATATCCATAACGACCTTTGTCATAAATTGTTTTTATAGTCAAATAGAATTCGTATATTTGCTCGTTCGTTGCTTCATTCTTTTATTAGGTATTTTATGAAAAGAATAATTGGAATAGGTATCCTTTGTCTTTGTTGCATATTGAAAGGACAAACTCAAGTCGTGGCACTCAAAAGCAATGTGCTATATGATGCCTCCACTACATTCAATCTGGGATGTGAAGTCGCAATGACTAAGCATTGGTCGTTGGATGTCTCTGGTGACTATAATCCTTGGAAGTTCGGCAGCGATGACAAATCCATTAAGCATTGGTTGGTTCAGCCGGAGTTACGTTATTGGTTTCATGAACATTATAATCGTTCGTTTGTGGGTTTGCATGGCATGTATATTGATTATAATACATCGGGAGTAAGTTTGCTCAATGTGATGAAGTCTGGTTATGATTATGATGGACAAGCTTATGGGTGTGGTCTTTCGTATGGATATCATTTATACATGAGTGCGCATTGGAATGTGGAGTTTACTGCCGGCTTGGGATATATTCGTTTTAAGTATGATAAGTCATTGCCTGCAGATGGCTCTAATTCAGTACGCTATAAGAATAATTATTTCGGACCAACTAAAGTTGGTGTAAGTTTTGTTTATTTAATAAGATAATATTTATGAAAAGCAGATGTTTACTTATTTTATTCTTGTTAGCGTCGTTTTTTTGTTCAGCTCAGACAGACAGTCCTTGCGGATTACTGGAAATTAGAGGAAATGAATTAACGCAGGATGGCAGGACTTTATCTTTGGATCTGACATTCGATATTTGTCATATATCGGTTGGAAGGTTTCAAACTATGACCCTGATTCCGATGCTTAAGAACGCATGCGATTCACTTCAATTGCCTCCAGTTGTATTAAATGGTGCGCACGCACAGAAAATGTATCACCGTCGACTTGTTTTCAAGGGAAAGAAAATTGCCGATGGAAATGCCTATGTTGTTTTAGGAAACGAATCAGTATTACTTGGAAACATCAGTTATAAATGTAAGGTTCCATATCAACCATGGATGAAGAAAACATCATTCATCTTGATCGGGCTTTTGAAAAATGAGAGAGGAAACGTTGTTCGTCGTTATGTGGATTTGTTGACTGACGATTTGTATATAGCGAAGGAAAAGTAATATTATTTGTGACGTCGGATAGTTGTTTGAATAAACTTCCAATCGTTCTTATTGATAAGTAACTCGGTGACCTTTGTATGTGTGATTTTGCAGAACATCACCAGAGAAAAGCAGAGCATACAGCAGAAGGCTATGCTTGAACAGACGGCTGAGCCGACAACTCCATATAAAGGAATCAGTATTATTCCGGTAATTAGTAATGTGGTCAAACCAATGAATGAGCAGATTGCACTGTAACGAATTTTTCCGCTTCCAATAAAATATTGGCTGATGATGCCATTGCAGCCGAATGAGATAATTCCTACAGAAAGTCCGGCAATCACTTTGCGGATACCTTGAAATTGCGTGCTGAAAAGATAATCAGTATAAACCCATTCAGGAATAAGTAGAATACATGTGGTGGCTAATGTTATGGCACAAAAAGTAAGCTTGAGATATTGTAATGTGATGAGCTTATGTTGTTGTGTATCTTCGCTTTTTGCTACACGGCTGTATTCTATAAATCCTACACTACGGTTGATATGCCATACACTTTCCGACATTTTTGTTCCTGCGTCCAATAGTCCCACACTGCTTAATCCACCGAAGCGGCCAATCAGAAAATAGTTGAGACGTGTGGTTAATGTTTCGGCAATATTATCAGCGCTACCCCATAATCCATAAATGAACATTTCTTTTAAAAGTGAAGGAAAAGCATAGTTTTTTTCTTGATTTTTTGTTTTCTTAAAATGAGGATACAACATCAAAAAACTGATGATGAACGCGATGCTGTTGGCAATATACATTCCGAGAATATAGGAAGAGACGGCTTGTTTTTGTCTGCCGTAATAAAGATACAGTAAAACAATGAATAATATGCCGCCTTGTAACATATAGGTTATATTGAATCCCTTAATATGGTCTTTTCCTAAGAGAAATCTCGAATTAGCCACGACTAGCGACATCAGAATAGACAAAAGATAAATATGCAGGAAATAGCCATCGGGAAGCATTCCAATCATTTCCATTGCAGAGCAGGCAATTAGCGAACCGGCTAAGGTCCAAATATACGACGGAAGGAATACTGCCTTCATGTTGTAGCGATTCATAAAATAAACGATAGTGTTTCCCGATAGTATTCCGTTGAACATCATAGCAATATTAATCGAAGCTATGATGAGTCCGATCAATCCTACTCCTTCAACGCCCAAAGCTTTTGCATTGATAAAAATCAGTACAAGATTGAGTATTGCAATCAGATAGCGGCTTGCTATTGTTTCAAAAATATCACGCACAATACATGTATGTTATGGTTCAACAGATGGAACAACCATCCAAAAGTTGAATGTAAGTATCTATTGCTTCGCGGATTTCAATCAGTCCGACATACTCATCGGCTGTATGTGAACGGGAAGATTCGCCGGGGCCCATTTTAACCGATGGAAAACGCATCAAAGCCTGATCACTGAGCGTTGGCGAACCAAAGGGTTCTTTACCTAAGATAAGACACCGTTGAATAAACGGGTGATTGATGTCGGTATGCGTCGAATTAAGCCGGAAACTGCGTGCCTTAATTTCACATCCGACTTGTTTTTTAATGAGTTCAAATAATTGTTCATTCTGGTAGAACTCATTAGTGCGGATATCTACCGTGAACTCACAGCGTTCAGGGATCACATTATGTTGTATGCCTGCTTGAATCATGGTAACACTCATCTTTACCGGTCCCAGAAAATCGCTTTTCAAGGGGAATTGATAATTATTGAACCATTCAATATCTTTGATAGCAAGAGTGATTGCGTTGATTCCTTCCTCTCTAGCAGCATGACCTGATTTACCATGACTTACACAATCCAAGACCATCAGTCCTTTTTCTGCAACTGCCGGTTGCATATTTGTAGGTTCACCAACAATTGCGAATTTGATAGGCGGAAGTTCAGGCAGAATACTCTCTATTCCGTTTTTCCCTGATACCTCTTCTTCACACGAAGCCAGAAATATCAGATTGTATGACTGTTTTTTCTGGCAGAGGACACTGAATGCTTCATATAGGGAAACAACGCTGGCACCTGCATCATTGCTGCCGAGTCCGTAGAGTTTATCATCTTCGCTTTCTTCCGGGATAAAAGGATCTTTGCTCCAACCGGAAGCTGGTTTTACAGTATCAATATGTGAATTGAGGAGTAATGTAGGTTTGTCAATATCAAAATCGGGTGAAATTATCCACAGATTATTGCCTTTGCGGCGAACTTTAGCACCTGTCTGCTGCCATGTCTCTTGTAGGAAATCGGCTACCGCGGTCTCTTCGCGACTGAAAGATGGGCGGCTTATCATGCCTTTAAGTATGTCTAATGCTTCGTAATACATGTCTGTAGGGTATTTCAATCTAATAGTTTGCCAATCGTTTCGCGGTCATGTTCCAATTGCAGCCTTAATTCCTCAAGCGTATCAAACTTGATGTCTGCTCTGATATAATGAATAAACGCCACGCTGATTTTGTTATTGTAAATGTCTCCTGAAAAATCCAGAATGTTTACTTCCATAGATGTATTGCTCCCGTTGTTTAATGTCGGCCGGTCACCAATATATAGCATTCCTTTGTATTTTTGTCCGTTAAGATATACCCATACGGCATATACGCCTGTGGCAGGGATTATTTTGCACGGTTCTTCCACTAGAATATTGGCTGTAGGAAAACCTAATGTGCGTCCTATTTTATTACCGCTAACTATTCGACCTTCTAGAGTATATGGATAAGTAAGCAGATGTGTAGCTCCTTCAACATTATGACTCGCTATAAGCCTCCGTATCTCTGAAGAACTGATGGATTCTTCACCCTCACTGTAACGAGATGCTTTGACCACTTGCATATTGCAATCTTTCCCATAAGCAACATAATCTTCGAAACCCTTTTCGCGGTTATGTCCGAACCGATGGTCATAGCCGATCAGTAATATTTCTACATGATACTTGCGGGCTAGTATTTCGGTAATGAATTCTTTGGCGGTCAGTTGTGACAGATCGCGGGTAAAGTCAAGGCTGATACAATAATCAATGCCTGTTTTATTGAGTAATTCAATTTTTTCATCATAGGTATTCAATAATTTCGGCTGATAATCACAGCGAAGTACAGCTCTGGGGTGTTGAGGAAAAGTAATGATTGCAGAAGGAAGGCCCGATTGTGCTGCTACCTCTTTTAGTTCACTGATCAGATACCGGTGACCTAAATGAACTCCATCAAAGAATCCGATGGTGGCTGCCAACTTTTTTCTTTTTAATGAATCTGAGTTTCGAATCACTATCATTCTTTTTCCTTTTTACTACTTTCGACTACAAAAGTATATAAAAACTACGAGTGAAAGCAATTTCTTCAAGGATGAATATGATTTTGATCCGTATGGCAATTTGTTGAATTCAGTTCCACGAACTGGTTATTCTTGCTTAATTTTATTGAGTAGGAAGTTTTTTTGTAATCGGAGGGAATATAGATATGAAGTTAATTTTAAGTGGAAAATTCATAGACTTCCTTTGTGAATTAAAAAAAGTGTGTATCTTTGCAGTCGCAAAACAAAAGGTGCCATAGCTCAGCTGGTAGAGCAAAGGACTGAAAATCCTTGTGTCCCTGGTTCAACTCCCGGTGGCACCACTTAAGAAAGACTAGCAGATAAGAGAATTGCTTTATAGTGGTTCTCTTTTTTATTCCTGATTATGCTTTAATACATAAAAAAAACGCAGATTTGTTTTCTCCAATGTTTTATCCAAAATGACAACAGTAAGCGTGATTTGTTATAAATACAAACCTTTAAAAAATGGAGAACTACCTATAAAAATTAGAATCAGCAAGGATAGAAAGACAAGATATATAAACCTTGGTGTTTCTATTAAGATTGATGAATGGGATTTTGAAAAGAATCAGTTGAAGGCTGAATGTCCTAATAAAGAAACTCTTGAGAAATTATTTTCCAACAAAATAAGTGAAGTTAGAAGTGAGATTGTTGAATTGAAGTCCAATAATAAAGAATTTTCAGCAACAACACTGGTGGAAAAGATTTCTAACCCTGTAAAACTTATTACTGTGGGAGAATTATTCAAACAGCATATTCAGTGCCTTGAAGAAGAGAGAAGAACCGGTTACAAATTATCTATACAACAAACTTATAATTCGCTAATCAAATTTAACAGACATCTTGATATCCCTTTTTCTGAAATAGATTGTAATTGGCTGAAAAGATATGCGACGTGGCTAAGAAAGCGGGGTAAGTCAGAAAATACCATTGGCATCAGATTTAGGAATCTTAGAATGATATTTAATTTAGCTGTTGAAATGGCAGTAGTTAAACCAGAATATTATCCGTTCAAAAAATTCAAGGTTTCTAAACTTCATCAAGATACAGCAAAAAGAGCATTAACCAAAAGTGAGATTTTGTCTGTAATAAATTATCCGATAGCAGACAAAGATTTTTATACTAGCCTTGCAATAGATCTGTTTACCTTCTCTTATTTCATGGGTGGTATAAACTTTGTAGATATGGCTTATCTTACTGAAAAGAATATTATTGAAGATAGGCTCATATACAATAGGAGGAAAACAAGAAAGCTAATCAACTTACCAATGCAGGAAAGAAGTATGCTAATTATCACGAAGGAGAGGTATAAAGATAGAAATAAGCCTTATCTTTTTCCTATATTATCTGTTAAGCATAAAACTGAGCAACAGAAGTTAAATAGGCTGCATAAAGTTATCACTAAAGTAAATAATGCACTAAAAATAATTGGTAAAGAATTAAATCTTCCAATCAAACTGACTACCTATGTTGCAAGGCATTCTTATGCCACTGTTTTGAAAAGGGCTGGAGTACCAATTTCTATCATCAGTGAGTCTTTGGGACACAGTTCTGAAAAGGTTACTCAGATTTATTTGGATGGATTTGAAAACAGCCAAATCGACAAAGCTATGGAAAATTTGTAGTCAATCCTTTTTGCTAAAATGTAAATAATAGCTAAGATTTTGTATTATGAAGTTTAATCTTGCAGATTCTTAGCTATTTTTGAGATTTAAAATAATTTCCTAACATAATGGATAATATAAATTATAAAAAGTGTGATGAATGGATTAAGAGAAAATATTCTCTTAAATCATATTTTGCATCTTTAGAACCTCAGCATTCAATTGCTAGTTCTTTAGGTATCCCTCTAAAGTATTCAGGTTATTTTGCTTTAATACCAGCAAATTTAAATCTAAAAGACCATTTGATTAATAATCCTATAACAAATTATATGTTTGTAATGGATAATACTAATCATATAAGATCTGTTACAAGAAGTGGATATCTTACTTCCTCCTCTTTGATTTTTGACAAAGATAGGCTTATTTATATTATCGGTCTCATTAGTTCTATTCCAGCTAAGAATAAAGATTCCATTACGGATGATGGATTTGTTTCTATTAATTCCACTTTTTTGAGAAATTTTTTCAAAGATTATCTCTCTTATCTTGATTATCTTATATTGACCGGAATATTATGTACTGACGGTCAATATATTCAAGGGGAAAAATCAATAGGTTATAAATTCACTGAAATATATGCAACTAATTCATTCGTTAGGTATAATTATCCGACTTTTCAACAAATCACAGGTGTAGATCCCATTCAGCAAGAAGTATATAATGAAGAGAATAAAGCTTTTGTACAAAATCCTATTTTCAATTATCCATATCTATCAACCTGGTACTCTACAAAGAAACTATCTATAAATGAGCAATATGCAACAAGATATGCTAATTCTGTTAAGCAACATAAATGTAATAGCGGGAGGAATTTTTGGGATATAAATAGAGATAAAAGCCGAAGGGGGAAAATTGTAAGAAAAAATCCTTTATCCCAATATCATGCAGCAATTTACAATATAAACAGTATCACTATTGGAGATTATAAAGTTTCTATTGATGGAAATGTTCATAGACTACATTCTGTAATTACCAATTTACAGAAGGAATACCGTAAATTTTTGAATTACGATAACGAAAAATTAGTAAATGTAGATATTTCTAATAGTCAACCATATCTATTATGTTTATTATTAAATCCATCATTTTGGGACAAAAAGTCAAGTATCCCTTTAAATATAGGCATGCTGGATCAAAATGTTCAGAACAAATATAGTGGTAGATATTTGAATGAAATTCGGAATTATGTTTTATCATTAACCCAGAATGATAATGATGGGACTTTAAGAAATTATAAACACACTACTTCTATAGGGAAGATATATGAATATATAGCGGATAAAATTAATAGAGAACAAAATACAAATTTTCAGAGAAATGATATAAAGGTATTGGTATTAACCACTTTGTTTTCAAGAAATAGATATATGCCAACATATAAAAAGTATTTTAAGTCAATTTTTCCTCAAGTTTATGAATTGATTAAATTGACAAAAAGAGAAGACCATGCAGCCTTAGCTTGCCTATTGCAAAATGTAGAAAGTAATATTATACTACATAGATGTTGTCATAGAATATGGGATGACGGTGGCAATAAGATACCCGTTTTTACCATTCATGATTCTATTTGTACAACATTGGGCAATGAGCAATTTGTAAAACAAATAATGAAAAAAGAACTTTTTAGTAGTATTTGCATTTCTCCTTGTTTAAAAACTGAATATTTGTTCTAACTGAATATTTGTTCTCTAAAATAAATAAAGAAAACTAACACTCATTTCTATTTTTTTAATAGGAGAAGTGAGTAATTTCTAGGTTTTTGACAAAAAATATGATTTAAATGTTGATTTTATGGAAGACTTAAACAATACACAGCAAGATCCATTTTTTTATAACCGATCTTATGGCAAATATGAAATTTTGTATGGTCAAGCTTCTGAACCTAAGAATCCTGATGAATATGATTATGACTATGACACGGGGTTGGTAAAACTTAATGGAGCATTATGTAACCCTAATAATCATTACGAGTATAAATTTAAATGGAAACGACTTCTATATGAAATTGATTCTATTGATTTTATAATGCCTAATGATGATTTTAAATTAAGTGATGTATTTGAGAATCTTCCATATGGACTAATAAAGAAGAATAGAACTGGCATTGGTGCTACAACATTAGAATTACACTCTGAGAGAAACAGCATAGTTGTAGTACCGACAAGAGCATTAGCTTATGAAAAGGCAAAAAAGAGTTGGAATGAAGAAACTCAAAAATACACAATACTTTATGTTGGAAGTAAAATATCAGGGTTTAATATTCCTTCTATAGCTGACTATCTTAATGATAGTGCAATTACGTATAAAAAATTTATTGTAGTTGTAGACAGTTTGCCTATTTTATTGAATGAGATAGGAAAAGAACATTTCAAAGAATATTTCATTATGTTTGATGAAATAGACTGTTATCAATATGATTCATCTTTCCGTCCTAATATGGAAAAGGGATTCGATTATTATTTCATGTTTCCAGACAAACAAAGATGCCTGATTTCTGCGACCATTGGTAAATTTACTGATCCAAGAATAAATGAAGAGCCAATCATAAATATAACTTTTAATAATCTATTACCTCGGGATATTAATACATATGAAACAAATGACATTCTTATAACCACTAAAAAACATATTGAATCCATATTGAGAACATCCCCAGATGATAAAATATTAATAGCCTTTAATTTATTAAGGCGGGGTATACTGCCAATTATTAGAAGCTTATCGACTGAATATCAATCAAAATGTGCAGTCCTTTGCAGTGAAAAAAACAAGAAAGACGTCGGGGATTTGTATTGCGATATGGTTGAAAGAGAGCTCCCTAACCAAATAACCTTTATGACCTGTACTTATTTTGTTGGAATTGATATCGAAGAATCATTTCATTTAATTTCAGTGGCAGATGTAAAATACCCATTTACCCTCTTATCTCCTCACAAATTACAACAGATAGCAGGTAGATGTAGAACACCAAATACGCTATTAAGTGAAACAATTATATATAATACAAATAATCTTCAATTAGAGGTTGACATTGATCTATTGTCAAAACGAATTGTTGAAGAAGCTCAATCTTTAGTTGATTATTATTATATGCAGTCTAAGCTAAAAATATTATTTCCAAAATTAATTTCAAATAGTAAGTTTATCGCAATACAAGAAATTGTTGAAAGTTCAAACAAAAAATATGAGGGAAGTTCATCCCCCAAACTAGTTAGAGAAATAACTAATGGATTGAAAATTTCATTCTTTAATATAGATAATATTCTTATCCAAGTTGAATTACTCAGAACATTATATAAAGGCCATGACAATTTGAAGAAAAAACTTCTTGCTGATGGGCACAATATAGTAAATGAAAGCGTTAGTGAGAATGAGCATATTTCTGTTGAGATAATTAATAAAATAGAGGAAGAACATCAAAAGAATGAAACAGAAGAGCGGGAAGAAATTATTGCCCAATTAAAAAAAGAAGCTACTATAGAAAGTAGAAAGAAATTAGCGCAAAAATTACGAACTAGCAGTATGAATGGTAATAGTTTATTTTTAGAAAGATTTATTGATCTCCAAAAATATACGCCTTTTGAAAGTTTAATTCAACTTCTCTCATCAATTAAGACATTAATGCAATACAATTTTTTAAGAAAACAAATTTTTATCTGGGCTTTATCTGATAATCATCCCATTAAAATTGCAATTCGAGAAAATTTTCCTGTAGGTGAATTCTTCCCTGGCGGGGAACTGACTCGGAAGCTTAATAGCATATGGCATGGCATTTTAAATTTTGACAATCTAACGAATAGACAAGCTGTTCCAATGATGCATTTATTTTGTGAAATTTCTGGACGAACTTCATCAATGGTGAATAGACAAAAAATTAATGGTTATAAAATAATGAGTTATAACCCATTGAAAATTAACGGTTCTCCAATAGTAATGTTTTCCGAAAATGAATCGATGACACAGCTTTTAAAATAATGCCTAATATATGTATTTATTCAAAATGTCCCTGTTTTCACCATTGAATGCAAGATTTTATTTCAGGGCAGATAGATATAAGATAGCCTTTTTTACTGGGACTATGATACTAGGATAGAATCCTGAACTTTATCATTTCATCCTTTTCTGTTTTTAAATGGACTATTTAGGATAGTAGAATTTTTTTTATTTTTTTTATTTTATAAGTGCTTACTACACCATTATATCACCCTCCCCTTAACTGGGGTGGGGATAATCCCCCCTATAACAATAAATATCACAAATTATGGAAAACTTAAAATTTATCGAAACTTTTTCTGTTGCAGAATTTAAGGCAAAGAATGGTGTGGAAAAAATTAATGTGAAACAAAATCCTCAAACAGGGAAATGTTTCTTTGTTTATGGCTGTGAAACTGGTGCAGTAAGTGATAAGTTCCTTCATGGTAAAATTACTATTCCAGTTATTTCACAAGTTTGTTCACCTGATACAGGAAACATGTTTTATCTGCTCCATCAGAAAGGGGAAGGTGGTGCAATGACCTTGGCAACTTTATAGTGGCTAATGAAGAAGGGCAGTTGGATGAAAAGGCTGACTGCTTTTTATTTTTTCAAACTTAATCATAAATAATAGTTTAATATGATGCAATTAAGAGTTTCATCGAAAAAGCAAGTTAAAATAAAACTTGCTTTACAGGGTTGTGCAGGCTCTGGAAAAACTTATTCTGCACTTTTACTGGCTTATGGATTATGTGGGGATTGGCGTAAAATGGCCATAATAGATAGTGAAAATGGCTCAGCGGATTTATATGCCAGTTTGGGTAACTACAATGTTCTTGCCATCCAAGAGAACTTTACTCCTGAAACATATATTGAAGCCATTAGTATGTGTGAAAACGCAGGGATGGAAGTGATAATCATTGATGGTATTTCTCAATGTTGGGATGATTTGCTTGAATATCACGCCAACTTGCAAGGCAACAGTTTTACAAATTGGCAAAAAGTTACTCCAAGAATCAATGCTTTCATGCAGAAGGTATTGCAAAGTGATAGGCATATTATATGTACAATGAGATGTAAACAGGATTACGTATTAAATGAGAAGAATGGAAAGATGATTCCAGAGAAAGTTGGATTGAAAGCTGTCATGAGAGATGGAATAGATTATGAATTCACTATTGTTTTTAATATCAATATGAAGCATCAGACAACTACATCCAAGGATAGGACTAATCTTTTTATTGGCAAGCCTGATTTTACTATTACTCCAGCAATAGGAAAAATCATTCTTGACTGGTGTAATGACGGGGTAAATGTGGATATGATTAAAAAGCAGATAAATGAGGTCAAAAGTTTGGAAGAACTGACATCTATCTATCATAAATATCCTGAATGGTATGAGCAACTAACATCTGATTTCATTCTGAAAAAGTCAGCCCTTCAGGAACAGAAAAATCAACCTGTTAATTATAAATCAAATTTCATCAAATATGGAAGCAATACAGTTACAGCCTGTCAGAGTTAATCTGATGTATCCAAGTAGAATAAATGAAGGGTTTCATTCTTTTGTAGAAACGGTGGAACCAATTGAAGTAGTCGAACAAAAGAGTTTAGAATCAAGAAGAGGAAATAAATTACCTTTCATTGAAGCGAATACTAAAGGAGTAAAACTAGATCATCTAAGAAATGAATGTGTTGTACCTGTATTCAGTAAAGATAACGAAATAACTATCAGTCACCCTGATTTTATTGAATCTGTGTGGAATGCGGCAAACAAGGTTTTTCCAAATGAAACCATTGAAGAGCCTGAGATAAGAGTGAGCCATGTTATTAAGGGGAGAACTCCTGAAGCGATTCACAAGTCTGTTAAGGAGCTTCTCGATGAAGATAAGACTCTTTATTATGAAAGGATGATGTTTTGTTTTGAAATGCCAACCATTTATGAAGACATTGCCGGGAACAGATTGAATCTGACTATTGGTGGTGTCAGAGCTTATAATCATGAAAACCTTTACAGTAAAAAGACATTGGAAAAATTCAAAGTTTTTATTGGATTCAAAAACATGGTATGTTGTAATCTTTGTGTGTCAACAGACGGATATAAGTCGGAGTTAAAAGTAATGAGTGCTGCAGAGCTTTATAAAGCTGCCTTACTGTTGTTTCAGGAATATAATATATCCAAACACCTTTATTACATGAATGCTTTAAGGGATAGTTATATGAATGAACATCAGTTTGCCCAGTTTTTGGGGAAAAGCAGACTATATCAGTATTTATCTGTTGAGCAGAAGAGCTCATTGCCAAACATGCTGATGACTGACACTCAAATAGGATTGGTGGCTAAGGCCTATTACAATGATAAGAATTTTGGTTTGACTAAAGATAACAAAGAAATAAATATGTGGAATGTTTATAATCTGCTTACAGGAGCGAATAAAATATCCTATATAGATAATTTTTTGGATAGATCACTCAATGTCACTCAATTAGTTAATGGATTGAATCAAGCTCTATATGGGAATAATGAATATTTATGGTTTATTCAATAGCAAGTGGATATTATAATTATATCCATTATGTTAGGAAATTTTGAAAGGCTTTATGGAATTCATTTTATCTGTTATTGGAAATTTTGTGTTTGGAGTTATAATACTGCTGGTATTATGCTCTGATGAGAATAAGAAATCATGAAATGTGATTTATTGTTGAATGAAAGCCCCGGTCTTTTACAGAAAATATCGGGGCTTCTGAATATTGAGTAGAAATACGTGGAAGGAATATGTAAATAGTATTATATTTTATCCAAAGAATATACTTTACATCCTCCTTCCTGAAGGAGATAGCCCATGCCTATAGAATTAATATGAATTAACTTTTAATAATTGATTGCCAAATGATTGTTTATCGTAAAAATTGTATTATTTTTGCAACAGAACAATAAAAGAACAATAATGAAGTAGAAGTTTAACACGACATATTAAAAAGAGAAGCGTTTGCTTCTTACTTGATGAATTCTGAGAAATCGCCAATTTGGAAGAATAAATCCATCAAATGTAAGGAAGTGAATGCTCATGACATAAGGCGTGGGCTTCCTTGTTTGTATGGATTTAGGTGTTTGGCGATACCTTCAGAATGACAATCAAGGTTAAGTTTACGCCTTTCTTTTTGTAGTATGTCTACAAAAAGGGAAAGTCATGAAAATAATAAAAATTGTTACTATTCTTGCCATAACAACATGTTGTATTGCTTTTTGTATTGCAAATGCAAGGCTAAAGCAAAAGAAAATTAATAACAAAAAAGTAGAAAAACAAGTTTGGCCATTCTATTACCAAACTCTTATTTAATCCGTCCATTGTTATTTCTGCCATTATCAATATTTTAAAATTGAAAAAATATTCTGGCAAAAGTTTATTATAAAAATACAGTATAATTAACATTAAAAATAAGTAATATGAAAATTGTAGGAATCATCATTTTAGCGTTTGCCATTTTAAATTTTATTGTGGCAATCATAATTGCTAGCAGTGGTAATACAGAAACAGTAGGCCATCAAATGTCAAGTGCTTTATTATTAGGAATAATAGGTAGCGTATTGTTTTATTTTGGAAATAGAAAGAAAAGGAACTAAAAGGAATAATGAAGATTCAAAAAAACATTAACGAAATTATCAAGAATTAATATTAAAATATAATGGAAGAAAAGAATAAAAGAATTATTGCTAAAGAAATAGTCTTGAACTTGAAAATGATAGGGATAGGCATATTTATAGGAGCAGTTATAGGCTTTGCATATGGATATTGTGTTTACCCTCCTAAAACGACTTATACTCCTCCAGGAAAAATAGTTATAAATAATGTTGAAATAGGAAAAGAATGGCCTGAAACCGAAAATGGAAAAGCTGTTTTAATTCCAGATGGAGTTATAAATATTGGTGAATATTGGTCTGCATATTTTTCAAATGAATCAAAATATGATGATAAGATATTCCCGTGGATACTTCGAGATGGAAATTATTCATTTTCTAAAGTATCAGATGTTATAAATTGTATAAATAGTGAAAGAATAAAATATTATAGGGAAGATTTGTTGAATTTTATGTCATGGGCTATTCTAGCCTCTATATTAGGATTAATTCTAATAAGATATTTATGTATATTTATTTATAATAGCATTAATTGGGTTAAAAAATATAAGAGAAATAAAAGCGAAGATGAGATTCCTGATAAGTTTTCAGAAATATTAGGAGCAAAGAGAAATTCAGAGTTGGCTTTACAAATGGTTACAACTAAAATATTAACCTCTTTTAATGAAAGCATAGAAAGTGTTATTAAAGAATATTCAGAGAAAGATACTCTTATGCAAGAGCTTATGTGTAAAGTCTCAATTGCCTCAAATATTAAAGCTTTTGAAAACTCTTTGATGCTTCAGCAAATGAGTGGTTTGAATCAAACTGAATATAAGGAATTAGTAAATGAAATTGCTAAAAGAGTATTAAATAAATATTTTAAATAAAATGTGGTGGATTATTGGCATAGTAGTGGTATGTCTTATTATTTATAGTATAAATAAAGATCATAAAGAAGATGTGCAAATGCATGTGAGTAATTATGGAGGAATGCAGGGAAAATATGGCAAGTTGATAGATCATTCTGAATTAGGAGGTTTGCACATACAGAAAATGACAAAAGACAGTGTTATTTTATCTTCTAATAGCATGATTTTTTCATTAGATTATATAGGAAGCAAGCTTGAAGTAAGAATGAAAGGATATATGCCTTTAATTGGAAATATCAATAAAAATTGGACTTTCCCTGATAGTTATCCACAAGAAAAAATGATAAATGAAATTGATGATTATTTTGACTGGCAAACAAATCAATTAAAAAAAATATCTGAAAGTAATCCGTATAATCATATAAATAAATAGAAAATGGGGGCAATAGATTTGAACAAAGTGGCAATAAGTATGGGTAAAGTATTAATACTCTTATCTGAAGTAGAATCTCTTATAAAAAGTGAAAATGATATATATGAACACAAAGAAGACTTTTGTACTATTGCGTATATATGTCGAATTGGAATTCTTGATAGAATAGAAGGTAATAGTTATATGCTTAATCCAACAATTCCCATAAGAATTCCGACAGGGATATTTAGCAGTCGAAAAGAAACAATGGAGTCTGCACTAAATGTAACAGTCGGCAAACTTAAAGAAATTGTGTCAGGAGATATAGTCACTGAGAAATATGTTGAAGATATACTGAATAAACAGGATCTATTTTATGAATATGAACGTATTATACCAAATGATATTAAGCGTAAATTATGAGCAATATATTTTCTTTCCCTCTTGGTTTGGGATTGAGTAAAACAAGACTTCCGTTAATACCTGTACAATTTGGAAAATGTGATTTGTGTTTTCTTATTGATACAGGTTCTACACACAATATATTATTTGACTTTGTCTATCAATATTTTAAATTAGAATTTATGCTATTTAAGGAGAAGCAAAATGTAATAGGCATAGAAGGGAAATATAAAGAAGCTTTGATTACTGAAGCTACATTTAGCTTTGAAGGGATTGGCTATACTTCTTCCTTTTTAGTATTGGATGCTTCTAATGCAATAGCGCAAGTACAACATGAAACTGGTATACAGATCCATGGTGTACTAGGTACTCAATTTTTGATTGATAATGAGTGGATTATTGACTTTGAAGAAGGGGTTATAAAGACTACTAAGACTGCTTGAAGTTCGTCAATAATTCTCTGGTTGTACTCAATTCTTTTACTATTATAATGGAGAAGTGAGTATAATTGGTGGATATCAATAGAAAGTAAGAAACAAGTGGATATTCAACGCTATGCTTATAATTGTGATAAAATCGGAAAAGTGGATAATCTAATTGCACAAAGATACAAAGAGAAAACCATGGAAACCTCTTGTAATGACATGGATTACTACTTTATATAAGATTTACATTTCTATCAGAATTTGGTATTGTTGTTTCACGCTTTTAGTTATAAAATCATCCTTATGGAACTAAAGGAATAAATATTAAAGAACATGAATAAATTAGGCAAAATTTTAGTTACAGTAGGCGCTGTATTTGTATTTATAATTTTGTATGTTGCAATATATGCTGCATATGATGAAAAAATGCCAGGGATTATCGGTCTTATTCTCCTTGCCGGATTAATAGGAGCATTAACAGCTATTTGGAAAAAGAAAAGTGAGGATAGTAGCAACAATGGTTCATCCTTGTTACAAAAATAATCATTTTAACGAATGTTTAAAGACTATTACAAAATTCTCGGGATTTCTCAACAGGCTTCATTTAATGAAATAAAGTCTGCATATCGTGCAATGTCTATAAAGTGGCATCCGGATAAGAATCCTAATCAAGATGTTACTAGTATTATGCAAGACATAAATGAAGCTTATGCGATTCTAAAGAATGATGAACAACGTCGACGCTATGATAAAGAATACAGAAGATTTGCAGTATTTTATCCACAGCTAGTGTATAAAACTAAAAATTATTCAGAAAATGCCTCTTCTTATACAACTTGGTCATACAATTATGATGTACAAGACGAAGATTTGAAAGAAGACATCAGAACAGCTCGACAATATGCACAAGAATTGGTAAAAGAATTTTTGAAATCCATTAAAGAAAACTCAAATATTGCAGTTAAAGGGGCTTTAAAAAACATGATTCCATATATTTGGGTTGCTATAATAATATTTATTTTCAGCTTGATTGTAAGAACTTGTAATTAACTTAAATCACATGAAACAATTTTTTCAATTTGCTGCACTTTTAATTATATGTGCTGCATGTAACAATAATAAGGCTATAGAATATAAAACCATTGATTACAATGGTCTTGAAATGAAAATTCCTACATTATTATCATTAGTTCGACAAGATAAGGAGCTATTTAGGGCTGAATCTTCAAACAATCAGACATTATTGATAAGGCCTTCTCTTGGAGAAACATTTGATGATTTTGTGGCTTCGGTTCCACTTAATTCTAAATACAATGAATCATATATTGAGCAAAATGATACCTGTGTAATTGTAAAATCGGCAAAAAGGCTATATGTCGGATATACAATTTATATGTCAAAAAAAATAGATGATCAATGTTATTTTATCATGTATATAGGAACTCCAGGAACTTCGAGTGATATTAATATGGTCAAACATATATATAATTCTATTCATCTGAGAACTTTTCAACAAATAAATGGAGAAGTTTCTAACGCTGATGATTTCTTAAACTATACAAATGCTTTATTTTCTATTAAATATCCACTAGAATGGAAGACTATAGAGAATCCAAATGCAATGAGCGATGTATATATTGGTGACAAAAAAGTAGGATTAATGATAATACATTTTTCTTCAGATTTGTCACTTAAAGAAGTAAATTCAGAGGCGACTAATGAAGCTCGAAAAAATGGTATAGAAATAACCAATGATAAATTGATTACGATTGCAAAGATGAAGTGTTATAAATCTATACATACTATTGTAGTTAGAGGAATGAAAGCAAAACAAGTATCATATACTTTTAAAAAGGGAGACTATGTATATAATATTAAATTTGGAAGTGAACCTCGCTGGATTAATTCAAATGGGGAATTAATAGATAAAATAGTTAATACCTTCATTATTAAATAACCTGTTATAGGAATTTAACTGAATGGTAGAATATTCAACAATACGAATTTATAAAAATATATGGATATGAGCTGTATACAAGGAAATGATGAAGAAATATTAATACAGGTAAAAAGAATGGGTTTTTCATTTTTTGTAAATAGAAGAATAAAGTATAATCTGATTAATCCAGTTTTCTTGGCTTTTTTCAAGGAGGATTATCCCCCTACTGAAGAAGAATATCAAGCCAATCAAAAGGCTGTGGAAAAAATCGTAGAGGAAACTCAAGATTTCTTTATTCAACTTCCTGATAATTTGAAATGGTATTTTTTCAAGGGTGTTATCCATTATGTTGGGAAAGGAGTTATAAAGTGCAATAACGGCAAATTCAGAATATGTTCTGTTGTCACATTTAGTTTTGACTATGAAGGGAAGTCTTATATTGAACTATTTAATGTTGATAAAAACATAGATGCGGTTGCAATATTAGGATTGCACTCTTTTAATAAACTAACAAAAATGACAAGTTTAACAGAATAATATATAGTCGATAATTATTTTTTGTAGAGGACTTTGTGTCACATTTTTTATTTATTATATGTGGAAATGTAAGGACAAAGGACAAAAGATATTATTCATTTCTGAATTGCTGAAAGCATGAGCAGTTTGAATTCAAACTCAAGTTCTTATTACTTTCCCCTTCTTAAGGGAAAGAACAAGGTGAAGTAATGAGCTACAATTTGAAATTGTTAAAAGTAAAAAGACTTGGATAAAGCCTTTTTATTATGATAACAAAATAACTATTGTGGTATACCTAATGTCACTTATTACTATATAAGAAAAATTGTAGGCGTACTATAAATTAATTTAGTATTAACTCAGAAGATAACTTCTGTTTTTTCCATTGTATTAACAAAATTAGTAAGGATTGCTATTATTACATTGATGTTCAATTAGTATTGTAAATATTGATTAACTACTGAAAATCCTTGTGTCCCTGGTTCAACTCCCGGTGGCACCACTTTTAGAAAGTTCAAAATTTGATAAATCCCTGAAATAATTAATTTCAAGGGATTTTTTCTTTTTGGTCCACATGCATTACCTAAAACTATATGCTTTTGTTATACGGTAGGGATGGATACAGTTAGCTTCAAAATGAATTTTATGTGCTGGACTCTTTTTACTTTTTAAGTAGAATGAAGAAAATATAACAAGAAATATTTGCATGTTCCCAATAAGTAACATACTTTTGTTCCCGAATAGTAACATTGTATAGAATGAAAGAAAAGAATATAATAATAGAAAGAGATCGGGAAGCAACAGAGAAGCGTTTACTGGAAACTATTGGAAAAATGATTTCTAATGATGGTTTCGAGAAGATTGGCATTAATGCTGTGGCGACTCAGTCGGGGGTCTCGAAAATATTGATATATCGTTACTTTGGTTCAGTGGAAGGACTTATGGCAGCCTATATTCGACAATATGATTTTTTACTCAACTTTCCTATCGAATTTCCAAACAGAGAGCAGTTACCTTCATTTGTAAGAAATATCTTTCAAGAACAGATTGAACAGTTAAGAAATAATCCAACTTTAAAGCGACTTTATCGTTGGGAACTTTCTTGCAATAATGATATGATTGTAAAGCTGAGAGAACAACGGGAAAAAATAGGGGTAACTCTTGTTGAAAAAGTAAGTGAACTGACAGGGTATCCACAAGAAGAAATAGCAGTACTAGCTTCTTTTCTGTCAGCATCTATTACTTATTTGGTCATGTTGGAGGATTTCTGTCCGGTATATAATGGGATTCCTCTTAATAATGATTCTGGTTGGAAACAGATAAAGGAAGGAATTGAGGTCTTAATTAATAAGTTTTTTCAAGATGAACACTGATTTTATACAAATAGTCAATTATGCATCCAAGGCTCCTTCAGGACATAATGCGCAGCCTTGGAAGTTTCATATTACAGCCAATACAATTACAGTTATCCCGAATATGGAGGTAGCACTGCCTGTTGTCGATGGAAGCAATCGCGAGTTGTTTATTAGTTTAGGATGTTCCGTTGAAAACTTATTTATTGCTGCCGGTCGTTTTGGTTACATAGTACATATTGTAGAAGTCGGCATCGAGGGAATAAAGATGGAACTCACAAAAACAAAGTCGGTAGTTGAGGATTCTTTATTTTTTCAAATAGAAAAGAGACAAACAAACCGTAGTGTTTATAATGGTAATAAAATACCGGATGAAGTATTGAAGCAACTTCAATCTGTACCGAAAGAAAATTCTGTTCAACTTTATTTCGTCGCGATGGGCACCTCTTTAGCCGGGACAATAACAGACTATGTAATGAAAGGAAATGAATTTCAGATGAATGATGCTGCCTTTAAGAACGAACTACTTTTGTGGATACGTTTTAATAAAAAGCAAGTCGAGAGTACACGCAACGGATTGAGCTATTTGACCTTTGGCAGCCCGTCAATTCCGGGATGGTTGATACGCCCTGTAGTTAGTTTGATCATGAAGTCTGGTGTACAGAACAAATCAGATAGAAAAAGAATAAATTCATCTTCTCATTATGTTGTATGCACTACGCAAAAAAATACAATTGAAGAATGGATTGGTCTAGGACGAACGCTTCAGCGCTTTTTGCTAAAAGCTACTGAAATTGGAATTTCTTATGCTTTTCTAAATCAGCCGTGCGAAGTTCCCACATTGGCGTTTGCCCTGCAGAAGGAGTCGTTTATCAATAAAGAATATCCTACATTAGTGTTGAGAATAGGTTATGCAACTCCAATGCCTTATTCTCTTCGCAAGAAGATTGAAACATTATTGGTATAATATTTTTTTGCCTTTTATGTTTCTATTTGGTAACATATAATAAATAACATAATAATGAAGTTAACATGAAGAAAATGGGATTAGTCTTGATTTATTTGTGGCTTATAAGCCTTTGTTCCTGTCAAAAGGAACTGATTAATTATGAGAAAGGAGATGTGAAAGTCTCAGTCGAGCAAGGAAATGAATGGTTGCATGATTTTCCTTTGCTCTTAGGTATTAACAAGAAGAATCCACCCCAGATAGCCATTTGGCTGGAAGACACTCACGGTAATTATCTTTCAACAGTTTATGTAACCCATAAGATAGCCACTCAATCCTGGCAGGCGTCGGGTGGAAATCGGAGGAAAGAAGCTTTGCCGCATTGGTGCTACTCGCGTGGAGTAAAATATAGTGACGGACTTTATTTGCCAACAAAGAAGGAGCCATTGACTGACGGGATTTCGGGAGCGACTCCTCAGGGAAGTTTTGATATCAAGCTTAACCCGGCAGGTTCGTTAAATCAATTTGTTGTGAAAATAGAAATCAATCATTCAACCGATTTCAATGAGGCTTTTCCTAAGTCTGCCAAAGAAGGAGATCCAAACTATTCGGGAGGCAAAGAAGGAAGTGGGCAACCCGCAATTGTGTATGCTGCTCATATAGATTTGTTGTCAGGGGAAAAATCTTTTGAGGCAAAACTGATAGGGCATAGCAGTCCCGATGGAAGTTCCGGAAACATCTATGAAGATATCTCAGGGCTAACAACAGCATTACACATTGTAAAACGTATAACAGTAAATATCCAATGAAAAAGATTATTTTTTTAATCATACTATGCTGCTGCACAACAATAATGGTAAAGGCACAGCGAACAGATCGTTTCACTTATGCCACAAGTATTGGAACGGGATTAGCCATGAGTGAACCTGCAAACACTCCTTTTACATGGCAGGTTTTAGGCTATTATAATATAAGTAAACGATTCTCTATTGGAGCCGGGACCGGATTGTCTATTTATGAGAAAGCGTTGATTCCATTATTTGCAGATGCAAAATATAACATTGTGAAGCCTGGGAGAATTACTCCGTATTTGGAATGTGGTGTCGGATATAGTATTGCACCGGATAAAAACGCCAATGGAGGATTTTATATGAATCCATCAATAGGTGTACAATATTCAATTTGTGAAAACAAGAAGATATTCTTTGCTTTAGGATATGAATTACAGGAGCTTGAACGATTAAAAACACAAGAAAAGCCGTTATTTTCAGCTGAATTTTCAGAGAGATTGAGTCATAGTTCAGTTTCTGCAAAGGTAGGATTTGTATTTTAAGAATATGTAGAAATTATTCGTATTAAGATAGTATATCCAGAAGAATTATCATTCTTCAACTAAATTAAGAGTTAAATCAGATTTTAATGTAATTCCTAAATCATCAGGTTTAGGAATTACTTGTTTAGTCGGAATTGTTCTATTTTTTGACACTCAGGGCAATAATAAACTGAGCCACCGAGATAAGCTTCTTTTACGATTATACTGCCGCAACGAGGACATGCATTTTTCCATGTGTTGGCAGAAAGGATAGTATGATAGCCGCCTGTATTTCCATATAAGTCGGTTTGGGTATCGCGTCCACCTTCGGAAGTCATTTTCAGTAAGGTCTCTTTTAGTGATTTGAAAAAATTTTCTTTTCTCTTGTCGGATAATGCCAATACTTTCTGTCTTGGATTGATATGAGCGTTAAACAGAATGTCTTGTGCTACTCCATTACCAACACCTGGAATACGTTGTTCTGTAGCAAGAAGAGCCTTGGCCGAAAGCGTTTCTTTTGCTTCTGAAAAAAGTTTTTCGAATAGCTCAGGAGTGTATTCGTTGCTTATAGGCGAAATACTTTCCTTGCTCAGTTTATAATATTTATTGTCGATAATACTGTCGGGATAAACATTGATAAATCCATACATGGCAACAGTAAAAACAAGAAACGATTCGTCATCGAAGGTAAGCAGGATCTGATAATTGGCCGGAATTTTGTTTCCCGGATTATAGTAGCGGGCAATAACACCATCACCAATATTCATGGTGACATTGTCTGACAATAGAAAGTCGACAAACATACCATAACCTTGTGAAGATTCAATAGTTTTACCTATTAATAGTTTGCCATATTTTAATGGGTCACTATTATAAAAGGTGAACTTATGTGGCTTGGTTGCATTGAATACATGTGTGATCGTTTTTCCGCGCAATGTATTGTCTACTTGTTTACTTAGGGTAATTACTTCTGGTAATTCTAACATATCATTTTGAGGATTATTGTTTGATAAACATCTTGACTGTATTGCAAATATACAATGCTTATTTGGGATAACCATATCCCAAATAAGTATTTTTTTATTCCCCAGTAAACTTATGGTGGTTTCACGGGAATACAGATATCCACAATGTGCTTTTTGTCAGGATGTGTGGTGTAGTCGTTGTGATTCAATATTTGCTTTTACAAAATAGAATTGATTCTTGCTAAATTGTTGATTTGTCATATGATAAAACCCAATTGCTATTTACTTTCAGATTGCACCTCTTCATGCATTTTTCTCAGAAGGATTACATATTTTGCTTTTCTCAGTAAATATATTAAATGTTATTTATAAAGCATATTGCTAATCATAGTTATCTTTGCACAATGATTTCCAATAGGATAACACCCAAAGAATTATGGGCAAGACAGCATATCAGTAGTTTTGATATCAACTATGATTTGTGGAATAAGAAGAGAGAATCAATACAGGCATTTTCTCAAATAAGTTCTAGTTGTATTTTTACGGTTGATGTATTTAAGGAAAGATATGATTTCGCATCTGATAACTTTTCTACTATTTTTGGATATAATCCCTCATGGATAAAAGCAATACGGGATCAGGGTGATTTATTGGAAGAAAGGATACATCCTAATGACAGAGAGCAACTCATAGAATATCAAATTGAACATGGGCAATTTATTTATTCGCTCCGGCCGGAGGAAAGGAATGATTACCAGCAGGTATTTCAATACCGGATGTTGAATGCGAGAGGGGAATATATAAATGTGATCAGCCGGCATCAGGTTCTCGAAAAGGACAAGAACGGGAAGGCTTGGATTATTTTGGGTGTTATAAGTATATCTCCAGATCAAATACCTTTTGATAAAATCAAACGGACGGTTATAAACCGGGAAACAGGCGAAATATTTATGCCCGCGTTAATTCCGACTGAGAAACAATTGACCGATCGTGAAAAAGAAATACTATTATTTATCCGTCAAGGTTTTTTAAGCAAAGAAATTGCGGATAAGCTATGTATCAGTATTTATACAGTTAACAATCACCGTAAAAATATCTTGGCTAAACTAAATGTTGACAATATAATTGAAGCCATTAACCTGGCACGAGATTATGGTATCATCTATTAATGATGTCAACCAATTTAGATTCTTCTTCTTTGGATATGTACCTTTTTATTGTTTCATATGGGTCATATATGATCTATAGAAACAGCATCATATATAGCTATAAATAGCTATTTCATACGCCATTGTAACATAATAATTTTGCACACCTTTTTGTATCTTTTAATATGCTAATAGCAATGAGTATGATATTTAATAAAACAGAAGAACAGGAACGAGTGTATTTACAGCAGGTTATTAATTTGCTGAAAGGGATTATTGCCAATGTTGATATTTCAGTGAAAGAACATGTTAATACATTGATGGAATATAAAGAATACTTGTGGTCGAACAAAGATATTGATCCGCATGAGATTCGTTCCATGCGGGAAAGCATTCTGAACCACTTTGCACTGGGTGAGAATGTGATTGATAAGCGAAAGCGGTTAGGCAAGATTTTAAATACGCCCTATTTCGGACGGATTGATTTTACGGAGAATAAAGAAGCTGGTAAAATACTGCCTATTTATATTGGGGTTCATTCATTCTATGATTCAATTAGTAAGAAGAGCTTTATATACGACTGGCGTGCACCAATCTCAAGCATGTTCTATGATTATGAACTAGGAGATGCAGCTTATTCATCTCCAGAAGGAGAAGTAAAGGGGGAGATTTTATTAAAGCGACAGTATCGAATCCGTAATGGGGAAATGAAATTTATGTTTGAAAGTTCATTAACTGTTCATGACGATGTCTTGCAAAAAGAATTGAGTTTCAATGCTGATGATAAAATGAAGAATATTGTAGCTACTATACAGCGGGAACAAAATCAAATCATTCGCAATGAAGATAGTAATATTTTGATTATTCAAGGCGTGGCAGGCTCAGGAAAAACATCTATTGCTCTACACCGGATTGCTTATCTGCTTTATAAATTCAAACAAGACCTTTCATCAAAAGATATTTTGATTATATCGCCCAATAAAGTTTTTTCAGATTATATATCTAATGTACTTCCTGAACTTGGCGAAGTAAGCGTCCCTGAAATGAGTATGGAGCAGATATTATCTGGCATATTAGAGAATAGATACAAGTTCCAGAATTTTTTTGAACAAATTAATGAATTACTTGGAAAGCCTGCTTCGGATTTTATTGATCGGATACAGTATAAGGCTTCCATCAAGTTTATTTCCTTGCTCGACAAATTTATCCTGCATATTGAAAAGACCTATTTTAAAGCGGTAGATGTCAAGCTGACAAAGTTTGTTACTATACCTGCCGGATTTATTGAAGAACAATTCAGACGTTTCGACCGCTTACCGATGCGTCAACGCTTTGAAGCAATGGCCGGATATATTTTAGAAATAGTACGAATACAGTATCGGATTACGGTTACCACCGTTCAACAAAATATGCTAAAGAAGGAAATAAGGAAGATGTTTGCTGGAAATAGCGACATAAAGGTGTATAAGGATTTTTTCAAATGGGTTGGAAAAACGGAGATGTTTAGAATGCGGAAGAATAATGTGTTGGAATATGCTGATTTAGCTCCCTTAGCATATATTCATCTTGCATTGGAAAAGAATAATAGTATCAATCATGTTAAGCATCTATTGATTGATGAGATGCAGGACTATTCGCCTATTCAATATAAAGTTTTACAAGAACTTTATTCTTGTCGGAAAACAATCTTAGGTGATGCAGACCAATCCATTAGTCCTTACGGGTCTTCTACTGCCGACATGATTCAGAAAGTATTAGTGACAGGGAGAGTGATGAAACTATGTAAAAGTTATCGTTCAACCTTTGAAATAACTGATTTTGCCCAAAAGATTCGGAAAAACCAAGAGATAGAACCTATTGTCCGACACGGAGAAAAACCGCAAATATTAAAATTCACTAATGAAGAAAACGAAATTTCATACATTTCCGATTTGATTTCCACTTTCAAAAGATCTGATTATAACTCACTTGGTATAATATGTAAAATGGAATCTCAGGCAAAGGAAATAGCAGATAAACTAAAAATGCGTACACACGATGTATACTTTCTTTCAAGCAAGAGTGTTGCTTTTGTCCAGGGTGTTATCATTACTTCTGCACATATGGCAAAAGGATTGGAGTTTGACAAAGTTATTATTCCACAAACAACAGATAGAAATTACAATTCGGAGATGGAAAAAAACATGCTTTATGTTGCGGCAACAAGAGCGATGCATCAATTGACTTTGACTTATGCAGGGACGAAAAGTCGTTTTATTTAACATTGCGCATAATAGTTTTATGTTATAGAGAGCCTTTTTCTTTTCCAGGATTGGCATGAATCATTTTGTTCGTTAATAAATGAAAATACAGATCACTTGTATTAAACTTTCTATTTTATTTGTTGTCTAAAATCCAATTTAAAGTATGACAAAATAGGAGAGAGAGATTATAATCCATGAAAGAAGTAAATTTTGTAATTGCTATTGTACTTATACTGTTGACTGTTTTTTTTATTAAGGTCGCTTTTACTAAGACGAGCGAAAAGAAGCATGAAGGCAAAGAAAAGGTTCAGAAGAAAGTGGATGCATTTATTGTGTCACCTTCTTTTTTGTTGTCGGAAATAACAGTCACCGGCGAATTAGCTGCATTTAATGATGTGGAACTAAAGAATGAAGTGGCTGGACGGATCACTATGGTAAATCTGCCTGAAGGAAAATTCGTCAAGGAAGGTACATTGTTGGTAAAGTTGTATGATGCTGATCTACAAGCGTCGTTGATGAAAATGGAATCGCAGCTCGATATACAGCAGCGTATTTTAGAAAGACAGAAACAACTACTGAGAGTGAACGGGATTAGTCAAAATGAGTACGAACAGACGCTTTTACAGGTGAACACGATCAGGGCGGATATTGCCGAGGAAAAGGCACTAATACGTAAAACGGAGGTGAGAGCGCCTTTTGATGGAACTATTGGTTTGCGAGACATCAGTGTCGGAGCTGTCGTGAGTGCATCTACTCTGTTGGCTATAATACGCACTAATCAGAAAATAAAACTTGACTTTTACGTCCCAGAGAAATATGGTCCGATTATTTCTGTCGGAATGAAAGTGCACTTCACGATGGCCAATAGCGATAAGAATTTTGAAGCAACGGTTATTGCTACTGAGCAGGGAATTGATAATTCAACACGTAATCTGAAGGTTAGAGCGATACTCTCATCAGTTTCTAAAGAACTTATTCCGGGTGGATTTGCTAACGTTAATCTTCAACTTGGCAGTAATCCGAAAGCACTTATGATTCCGTCGCACGCTATCATTCCAGAGGAAGAAAACAAGAGTGTGATTGTTGCGCGACACGGAAAAGCCCATTTTACAGATATCAAAACCGGTATACGCAAGTCGTCAATGATAGAAGTAACTGACGGACTGGAAGTCGGCGATACGATTATCACTTCCGGGATAATGTTTTTAAAAGAAGGCGACAAGTTGAAATATTCTAATATAAAAAGGTAAAACAGAAAGACTATGGTTATTTCAGATATTGCTTTAAAAAGACCTGTTGCTTCTGTTGTACTGAGCCTGATCATTATATTGATGGGATTTGTAGGTTTCGATTTTCTGGGAGTACGACTTTATCCTGCTATTGATCCACCTGTCATCACAGTGCAGGCGAGTTATTCAGGAGCAAACTCCGAAATTATTGAATCACAAATCACCGAGCCGCTGGAAAAATCGATCAATGGTATTGAAGGGGTAAAATCCATTTCTTCACAATCGTCAATTGGTTCAAGCAGAATCACGGTGGAATTCAACTTGGGGACAGATCTTGAGAAGGCAGCTAATGATGTGCGTGATAAGGTCTCGCAAGCTACACGGACATTACCACAAGATATCGATGCTCAGCCTACTGTAACTAAGGCTGATGCCGATGCTGATCCGATCATCATGCTGACGGTCAAGAGCAGCCTGATGAGTGCTATCGAGCTAAGCGATTATGCCGAGAATGTGCTTCAGGAACGATTGCAGACAATTCCGGGAGTCAGTTCGGTTAGTATCTTTGGACAACAGCGGCCGGCTATGCGTTTGTGGCTTAATCCGGAAAAAATGGCAGCTTATGGCGTTACGGCTTCCGACGTCAGTAATGCCCTTACGTCAGAGAATGTGGAAATGCCAGCTGGCAAAATAAGGGGCAATTCGACTGAATTGTTGCTTAAGACGAGCGGCAGACTTACTACGGAAGAAGATTTTAACAATATGATTGTCAAGGAAAGTAACAGTCAGGTGGTACGCCTAAGTGATATAGGTGAAGCTTCTATGGGGGCACAAAATGATGAATCCGGATCGAACATTAATGGTACGCCGGGTGTGATGCTTAACTTGATCCCGTTGCCTGGAGCTAATGATATTCAGATTGCTAAAGAATTCTATAAGCGTTTTGACCAGATCAAAAAGACAATGCCAAAAGGGATGGAACTGAATGTGGCACGCGACAAATCCATTTTTGTCCAACAGTCTGTAAAGGACGTTGTTGAAACGTTGATAATAGCTATCACATTGGTCATCATTATTATTTTCCTGTTTTTTAGAAATTGGATTATTGCCATTCGTCCTTTGCTGGATATTCCGGTATCGCTCATCGGAACTTTCTTTATCATGTACGTGTTCGGTTTTTCAATCAATGTACTTACACTACTTGGAATTGTATTAGCGACTGGATTGGTTGTAGATGATGGGATCGTTGTCACCGAGAATATTTTTAAGCGTATTGAGCGTGGTATGGATAAATGGCAGGCGGCTTTTGAAGGCACGCGTGAGATATTCTTTGCTGTTATTTCCACTTCGTTGACTTTGGCTATTGTGTTCGTCCCGGTCATTTTCCTTCAGGGATTTACCGGGAGATTGTTTCGTGAGTTTGGGATCGTTGTGGCTTGTGCTGTATTGATTTCGGCTTTGGTCTCATTGACATTGACACCGGTACTTAATGTTTTTTTGGGAGGTTCAGCTTCACATCATTCTAAATTTTATGTAAAAAGTGAACCTTTCTTCACCGGTATGGAAAAAGGATATCAAAAGTTTTTATGCTTTTTCCTTCAGAATAAGTGGGTGGCTTTTGCTATACTGGGATTATGCGTTGTCCTCATTTTTTCGCTTTCTAAAGCGTTGAAATCAGAACTGGCTCCTTTGGAAGATCATAGTTATCTGCGCACAAGTATTACAGCCCCTGAAGGAACGGAGTATCTTTACAATCAGAAGCTTATTGATAAGGTGGCCCAAATTAGTATGGATTCCATAAAAGGAATTAAAGATGTTGTTGCGCGCTATTCGGGTGGCGGAAACACTAGCGCCAATACGGGAACGGTTCTCACTTTTTTAAAAGATCCTTCAGAAAGAAGGATGTCGCAAGACAAGATATATGACAAGTTGTCGAAGATTTATTCTTCTATTCCGGATGGAAAAGTCATTGCCAGTCAGGAACCGACGATATCCACTTTTGCATCACGGGGACTTCCGGTACAATTTGTTATTCAGAATCTCGATTTTGAAAAGCTGCGTGCCGTGTTGCCGAAGTTTATGGACGAAGTTCAGAATAGTCCTTATTTTAGTAATTTTGATGTAGATTTGAAATTCAACAAGCCCGAGATAAACATTACGATCGACAGGCTTAAAGCAAACAGCTTGGGTGTAAGTATAAAGGATATTTCAAAAACACTCTCCTTGGCATATAGTGGAACGCGTTATGCTTACTTTCTGAAGAACAACAAGCAGTATTATGTTATTGGACAAGTACCAAAGGAAGATCGCAACAAGCCGGCAGATATTACCAGTCTGTATGTTAAATCGGCTTCAGGAGAGATGATACAACTTGATAATCTTGTAAAAACAAAGGAAGATAGTAATCCGTCTATTATTTATCATTACAACCGTTACAAATCAGCTACTGTGTCGGCCAATATGGAGAAAGGAAAAACTTTAGGGGAAGGTATCAATGAAATGGAACGTATAGCACATAAGTTACTTGATGAATCGTTCAATACGGATCTTTCAGGCTCGTCACGAGACTTGGCCGAGAGCAGTTCAAATATTTCTTTTGCTTTGATCTTGGCATTGCTGCTGATTTATTTGATTTTGGCTGCGCAGTTTGAAAGTTTTCGTGATCCATTCATTATCATGCTGACAGTGCCCATGGCTGTGGCTGGAGCAATGTTGTCATTGTGGTTTTGCGGACAGACGTTGAATATCTTTTCTGAGATAGGTATGATTATGTTGATAGGTATCGTGACAAAGAATGGTATTCTTATTGTTGAGTTTGCCAATCAGAAGCGAAAATTGGGAATGAATCGCAAAGTGGCAGCTTTCGAAGCGGCTTCGGCAAGATTCCGCCCAATTTTGATGACTTCGTTGGCCACTTTCTTCGGATGTTTGCCAATAGCTTTGTCGCTGGGTTCGGGTGCTCAGAGTCGCGCACCGTTGGGTACAGTTGTCGTCGGCGGACTATTGTTCTCGTTGGTACTTACCCTGTTTGTTATTCCTGTCATGTATATGGTTCTTTCCAGCAAAAACAAGTATAAGCAATGAAAAAGGTATTATGTTTCCTCTTATTTTTCTCTATTGGGATGCAAGCTCAGACGCTTTCATTACAACAGGCTATTGATCAGGCACTGAAGAAAAATTTTAATATTCTTGTCTCTCGCAGTAATGCCAACATTGATAAACTGAACAATACTCGAGGCAATGCTGGAATGCTGCCAACAGTCACTCTCAATGGTTCGGGAGAGGTTAGCTACAACAATATCCATCAGAAACTTTCATCGGGAGTGGTTAACAACTATTCTTCACAGTTGAGTACAACCGCTGGTGCGAATGCTATGCTTTCGTGGACGCTTTATGATGGCGGCAAAATGTTTGTAACAAAGAAAAGACTCTCTGAAATAGAGACATTAGGCGAGCTACAGTTTAATGCTGATGTGCTGGCTGTGATGTATGATGTTGTGGAAGCTTATTTTAATATTGTAAGACAGAATGAACAGCTCAACTCCATTAATGAAATAATCAATTATAACAAACAGCGTGAACTCATTGCTCGGACAGGTTTCAATGCCGGGACAATGGCGAAGACCGAACTGCTACAGTCGCAGATTGATCTGAATGTTGCACAAGAAAATGCAATCACTCAGAAATATGCTATCAGCGAAGCACAAAAAGCATTAAATATACTCGTTGGTAACGATCCGTCTGCAACGTTAGTGGTGTCCGACACGATCCCATTGTCTATTATTCCTGACAAGGGCGAGATGTTGATGAAACTTGAGTCATCCAACGCCGATCTTCTGGCATTGAAAAAACAAATTGATATAGCCAAGCTCTCCGTGAATGAAGCTAAGAAAAACGGGGCTCCGAAACTTAATTTTCAAGGCGGTTACTCCTTTTCCAATACTGACAATTCACAAGGCGGAACGAAAAACAACCGTTCTTTTGGCTTACAAGGGGGTGGAACACTTTCGATTCCGCTGTATACAGCTGGTGAAACAAAAAGGAAAACAGCTGTAGCCAAGAGCGAGTTACTTATAGCACAGTATAATTTGGATAATACCCGATTACAGATAAATAAGGATTTTCAGAATGCCTATAATGATTTCGAGAGTCAGCACCAACTGATGCAGATCGAGAAGCAAAATAATGAATTGACTCGAGAGAATATGAATATTTGCCTGCAACGTTTGAAGCTCGGACAGACCACTTCGCTTGAAGTACATCAGGCGCAAGAAAGCTATGCACAATCATCGACAAGACTCACCAATTTTAAATATAACTTAAAGATGGCCGAAACGCGATTGAGACAAATGGTATCCGGTTTGTAAACAATTAGTAAATCAGCTTGGCGATTTGAATAAATGAATTTTCAATGTGGTTAATCATTTACACAGTCATGTTGTTAAAGTTGTATGTCCGCTTTGAGTAACCGGAATCCGATCCGGCAAAAGAGGCATTTCTTCTTTTCGCAATATTCGCGCTTTAATTGGATGAGTGCTTGTGTGTCGCCGGCATTGTTGCATGTAATGCCGGCCATGTTGAATGCCGAAGCAATGGCATTCTTTTCCGGTGGAAGATATTGCAGGATGTGTGTTGCTTTTTCGCAATATTCAGGTGATTTGTTGTGAAGGCCATAAGCGAAGAAAATGGGTACCACGGCATTAATGATCAATGTGTTCATGGCATTTTCGCCCAATAGTTTTTCTTTCTTTGCCGATTTGATATTAAAGTGATAGTGCGTTGTCCAATATTCTGAAGGAGAAAGTCTTAGGTGCCTCTTTATTTCACCCATATTGTTGGCATTGAGCATGATTGAAAACAGCGTGTCATGCTGTATCCAAATAGCCGCAAGCTGGGCGATCTTGAGATATGGAAAATTATATGGACGTAACCGGAGATTTCTGAACACAGAGCAATCAATGGCTGTCAGTTCGTATTTGTGACTCAGAAATTTGTATTCTTGTTGCAGAAGGCGATAATAAGCATCACCTTTTATCTCATTTAGCATTCCTGCTTGTCCGAACAACATCGCTTCTACTTGCGAACAGCTTCCACGTTGTTTTTGTATGCAGTGAAGGGGTAGACTGCGGGCAAGACGCTCCATGGCGTCACTATTGATACCGAATCCGAAGGAACGCGTCAGAATGATGTAAAAGACTTCATTCCAATCGTTTTTGTAATGTTCTAGAAGAGAAAGAATGTCTTTTGTTTTTCTTTCCAGTCGTTCGCTAAGTAAAGCGTCAAGCCAAGAGCGGATATGTAAGGAGTCCAGTGTATAAATGTGAGCTTGGCAAGGCAACGCCGTGTCGCGATAAAGCAGCCATTCAATATTTCGCTTTACGGATTCTGGAATTGTCAGCACCAGTTGCGGAACATGTTCGCCTGACGGTCGTTCTAGTTCCAGATCATTGCAACCTGTTACGTGTAGAATAATACTGTCATAAGCTTTGTCTTTGTCGTGATGGTGAAGCAGCCAGTCGGAAGCTTTTTCATGAATCTCGACACTTCCTGCCCACAATGTATCGCCGATCCTGATTTTTGCATTAAAAAAGTCCGGACCGGCGTCGTTATTTGCTATTCCGGGATCAATAATCTGCAGCGCTTTCCCATTCGTAGTCTTCAATGGAGCAACTCCATAGAGTTTGTATTTCCAAACATAATGTAATAAACGTTCCATTTCATTCATCAGTTAAGATTTATGTCACAAATCTAATCATAATTCTTATCTTTGCATCGTTTTTAGATGAAGAAAAGATTAATTCAGGCAAAGTTATGAATATAGCACTTATCGGGTATGGAAAAATGGGCAAGACCATCGAGCAGATTGCCATTAATAGAGGGCACAAGATCGTTGCCATTATTGATATAAACAATCAGGAAGATTTTAAGTCGGAAAAATTCAAGAGCGCCGATGTGGCTATTGAGTTCACCACTCCGGCAACGGCTTTTGGCAATTATATGAAGTGTTTTGCAGCAGGTGTTGCTGTCGTTTCAGGAACAACAGGGTGGCTTTCACATTTAGATGAAATAAAAGCGCTATGCCAGAATGAAGGAAAGACATTCTTCTACGCTTCAAACTTCAGTATCGGGGTAAACATCTTTTTTGCGCTTAATAAGTATCTGGCGCGTATCATGAACAATTTTCCGGCCTACGATGTCAGTATTACTGAGACCCATCATGTCCACAAGCTTGATGCCCCAAGCGGAACTGCTATCACACTGGCCGAGGGAATAATTGATAATGTAGATCGCAAAGAGGACTGGAAACTCGATACAGCCGGACAACCTTCGGATATCCGTATTCATGCAATACGCGAAGGAGAAGTGCCCGGAATTCATGAAATAACCTACGAATCGGATGCAGATATCATTAGCATAAAGCATGACGCTAAGAATCGCAGAGGGCTTGCTTTGGGTGCTGTTCTGGCGGCCGAATTTACTGCCGGAAAGAAAGGGTTCCTCGGCATGAATGATATGTATAGTTTCTAACAATTTATAAATAGAAAGACGATGAAGAAGTTTCCTAAGAATCAATGGATAAAGTTCGCTATCTGGAGTGTTTTATACACATTATTCGCTTTATGGATGCAGAATGCGTGGTTGTTGTTAGGTTTGATTGTATTGTTTGATATCTTCCTTACTAAATATATTCCGTGGGGTGCATGGAAAAACGTAAAAAACCCGAGCCTGCGTAATGCATTAGAATGGGTCGACGATATCCTCTTCGCTTTAGTAGCTGTTTACCTCATTAATCTGTTCATCTTTCAGAATTACCAAATTCCAAGTTCATCGCTTGAGAAATCTTTGCAGGTAGGTGATTTCCTTTTCGTGAGCAAGCTGAGCTACGGGCCACGTGTCCCAAACACGCCTTTATCCTTTCCGTTGGTGCAAAACACATTTCCGGTTCTCAATTGCAAGTCGTATATCGAATGGCCGCAGTGGGGTTACAAGCGGGTGAAAGGAACAGGACATGTAAAACGTAACGACATTGTAGTATTCAACTTCCCAGCCGGTGATACGGTAGCTATCAAACAACAGAATCCGGACTATTATACGTTGATTGATGAATACGGACGCGATCGGATATATATGGATAAGGCTACTTTTGGCGACGTTATTTATCGCCCTGTCGACAAACGTGAGAATTATGTGAAACGATGCATTGGTCTGCCGGGTGATACCGTCAGTATCCGCAACAATCAAGTATATATTAATAGCAGAGCGTTGAAAAATCCGGAGAAGATGCAGTTTAATTACTTCCTCGAAACCGATGGCTCATTGATGAGTGAAGAGCAGTTTCAGTTATTGGGCATAAGTAAAGATGATCGCACGCTCGTGTCTGACGGCAATGCCAACAAGGAAATACTCGCCTTTTTGGGTTTTCCAAAGAACGAAAACGGGTCTTATAATCCGGTTTATCATTTTCCCCTTACAAAAGCATCTTTGCAGATTGCAGGCAAACTTCCTATCATTAAGAAGATTATTATTGAGCCTGATACATGGGCCGGGGCCACTTATCCGGTAGGCTATAAAACCGGATGGAGTCGCGACAACTTCGGTCCGTTGTGGATCCCGAAACGGGGTGCAACGATTCAACTCAACGAACGCACACTGGCACTTTATGGTCGCTGTATAGGAAATTATGAGAATAATCGGCTTCAGGTTCGAAACGGACAGGTCTTTATCAATGGCAAAGCCGCTTCGACTTATACATTCAAATATGACTATTACTGGATGATGGGAGATAATCGTCACAATAGTGCCGACAGCCGTTATTGGGGGTTCGTTCCTGAGGATCATATTGTCGGCAAACCTATCATGATATGGCTTTCGATAGATAAAGACAAGAGTTTGTTTAACGGTGGAATTCGTTGGAACAGAATGTTCCGATGGGCAAGCCCGGATTGATCTCATGAAGCAACGCCTTATATCTTTTTTGAAGTGGATTGCAACATTGGTTGTCGCTGTAGGTTTTGTTCTGTGCGTACGCCAATATTGTGTAGCGTCCTACAGAGTGTCTACACAGACGATGGAAATGGCGTTGCATGAAGGAGACTGTATCTTGGTGAATAAGCTGCGGATCAAGAATAATCCCGGAAAAGGTAGGGCCGTACTGTTCAGCAGTCCGCTTCTGAGAGACACTCTTCATACACCGCTCCTGTTAGGACGTTGCATCGCAGTGCCGGGTGACACTATTGTGGCCAGTGGCGACGGATATGTTATCAATGGGCATTTGTTTCCGAACTCACCGCATACCTATAATACATACGTTGTAGATAATAGGATAGAAGTGAACTTTATGAAACTGCTGCACAGCCTCAATATCCCGTTACGCGATAGGAAGATTGCTCCTGACTCGTTTTATTTAAAATTGACTGTCCCTGAGGAAAACGACTTGCGACGGCAGATGGATGCTGAGACAAACAATGGCTTTCGGAAATACAAAGACGAATGTTATACGCTTATCGTTCCCCGTAAGGGAATGGCTTACCGGCTGGATGCAACCGCGCTGGTTGCTTGTAAAGATGCCATTTATCATGAGACCGGAAATATGGCGCATTTCGATAAAGATAAACTGTATATAGACGGACGCGAAACTTCATTTTTCTATTTTGATGAAGATTATTACTGGATTCTTTCTGATAACAGCACGGGCGCGGTCGATTCCCGCCATTTGGGATTTATTCCGCGCAGTCATATTATTGGAAATATACTGCTCTGCTGGTACAGTAAGGATAAACAACATCTTTTTAAATGGGTGAATTGAGATGCAGGTAGTTTATTTGTCAACGGCATATTTAGGTCCTATACAGCAATACTGCAAGCTTTGTGAGTATGATGAGGTGCGTATGGAAACGGCCGAGAATTATCTGAAACAGACTTATCGTAATCGCTGCGTTATAGCATCGGCAGGAGGACCGCTTGCGCTGTCTGTTCCAATAGAAAAAACGGATACACTGAAATGCCTTACTAAAGATATACGTATTTCCAATCACGGTCATTGGCGTCATTTACACTGGAATGCACTTGTCTCAGCATATAATATGAGTCCGTTCTTTGAATATTATGAAGAGGATTTTGCGCCGTTTTACCAAAAAAAGTATGAGTTTTTGTTCGATTTTAATGAAGAATTACAGCAGACAATTTGTCGGTTGCTTGATCTTACGCCTAATATTGTATATACTAACTCCTACCTTCCACAAGTAGACCATGATTTTCGTGAAGTTATCAGACCAAAGCATGAGACGGATGATCCCGCGTTCCGTCCCAAACTTTATTATCAGGTCTTTCAGAAGAAATATGGCTTTCTGCCTAATTTGAGTATTGTGGATCTGTTGTTTAATATGGGACCCGAAGGACTGCTGGTGCTTCGCGATTCAATCGTAAAGTGATATTAAATACTGCATAATTCTAAATTCTTCCTATAAGATTCGTGATTTCTGCTTATGTATTTAGTAATCGTTTCATATAAAAAGAAAGAAGTATACGGGCGTAAAGATTGTCCGTTCAGGAGTTATTTGTTATTTTTCAGCAGTAAATACATATTTACTGACATTAGATAAGTATTTTCCGGCATAAGATTGTTATTTCGTGTCATTATTGAAAGAATACGATAAGATCATTCAAACATTTCATCAATAGTGATTCGATTTTTGATTGTGACGGTTCTTTTTTGTGGAGTGGAAGAATAAAATCGGGTTCAACAAATTTCATCGGACATGTTTTTAGCGTGTTTATAGCCGCGTAATATTTCCCGGGTTCTCGGCACAGGATCTAACGACAACAGCGCCTGAGAGATCGGTATCGTATGTGTCTGATTATTAAATTTCATGCAGAGAGAAGATGCGGTGCAAAATCGAACTTTTTTGACAGGAGAAAGAGGTCTTTTTTCCATATGATATTAAAGGGAAAGCGCTCTTTTTAGAGTGGGCGAGAAATTTTTTTTAAAGAAAAACGAAAAAAAGGGGATAAAAATTTGGTAGAAACGAAAAAGGGCGTACCTTTGCAGCCGCATTCCCGGAAAGAAGGGGGATACGGAAAAGAAGAGTTCTTTGAAAGATTTACATAAACAACTAAAAAGTAGTACAAGGAAGCCGTAGAGATACGGAGTATACCGTCAAGGACTACGATAAAGAGGAAACCTGAGCGAAAGAGATAAACAAAATAACAATGAAGAGTTTGATCCTGGCTCAGGATGAACGCTAGCGACAGGCTTAACACATGCAAGTCGAGGGGC